>Ga0105354_1000145_pt1 | contig 43735 bp, 36 predicted proteins | sample GOMGulsemesocosm_FD_83658 | JGI IMG/M metagenome (GOLD analysis project Ga0105354, IMG submission 83658) | Methane-oxidizing microbial communities from mesocosms in the Gulf of Mexico - GOM9B Gulf of Mexico | ecosystem: Environmental > Aquatic > Marine > Cold seeps | place: USA: Gulf of America...
CAAAGGTAAATAGAATTACAATTACATAAATAAAATAACGTACAAAAGAAAAAACTGTACTAAACTTAGCTTTATCTGCTACGGGAAGTTTTTTTGTAACTAATTTTCTAAATATTTTTAATAGGAAAGCAGTAATAATAAATACAATAGTTACGATTAAAAATATTTTTACCGAAATGTCAATTTTCCCAAACTGAAAGCTGTAATTTAAAACAGTATTGATTTTATCCATTTGAAATATATTCAATTAAGTTAACATAAAGATGTACAAATATAGTCAATACCCAGTTGATTAAACTACCTATATAAAATAAAGCAATTACTTTCTTTAAACTAGAAATATTTATAAAAAATATAGGTCATGGAAGTTTTTTTTGAATTAAAGCCATATTAATTTAGCTATAAATCAAAAAATAATATTAAGTTAAAAACCTATTCTTCCAAGGCTACCTAACACTTAATATCGTTGTAGTACTAATATTTTAACCATTTATAAATTTCTTTATAACTAGGCTTTTTTCCGTACATTAATATCCCTACCCGATAAATCTTTGCAGCAAACCAGACCATACCTATAAATGTAGCAAATAATATTATTACCGATAGTATTTGTTGCCACATTGGCACCCCAAAAGGAATACGCATTAACATTACGACCGGTGATGTAAATGGAATAAATGAAAACACCTGAGCAACAGTACCATGTGGAGCTTCTAATACTGTAAAACCTCCTACATATACTGCTAATATTAACGGCACCATTATTGGCATCATAAATTGCTGAGTATCTGTTTCGTTGTCAACTGCTGCTCCGATAGCTGCGTATAATGAACTGTACAATAAAAAACCTCCAATAAAGAATAACAGGAACATGGCTATTAAATTTGCTATTGGCAATTGACTCAATTCATACATTCCATTTACTATTATATCACCAACTTCATCATTTTTCACTACATTTTCCAGTATATCTTGTTGCCCTCCTTGCATTTGTGACATATCAATATTAAATACAAAGGATAAGATTATAGTTAAAAAACCAATCACTAACACCCATATTACAAACTGTGTTACCCCAGCTAACGAAGTTCCAAAAATCTTCCCTAACATTAATTGCATCGGTTTTACAGAGGAAATAATTACCTCAATAATTCTACTGGTTTTCTCTTCTATAACGCTACGCATAATCATATTTCCATAGATAATGATAAACATAAATAGTAAGTACCCTGATACCATACCAAAAACTAATTTTAGTTTACCACTAAGTTTTGAAGTTTTTTCTCCTGTATAGCTTTCTTGGTTTATGTTTACTTGTATCCGAGCATTTTTTATCTTTTCTATATCTAAACCTTTGATCTTAAAATTAACATCTGTTATTTTTTTAGCAATTTTTGACTCTAAGCCTTCAATCATAATTACTGAAGGAGTCTCTTTTGAATAAAAAGTTATTTTTTCAGATAATTGACTTACATCGGTAACTTTAGGAATATACAATAAGCCATAATGTTCTTTTTCTTCAACATCAATTCTTGCTTGAGCTAAATCAATATTATTTAATATTCTATATTTTGTTGTAGAAATTGTATCAGAAAAAATTTCTTTTGCATAACCAGACTCATCAACAACATCAATAATTCGTTCTTTATTTTTGTTTAAATTGGTCAAAAAACCAATTAACAACCCTAGGGCAACCATAATTAATGGACTAACAAAAGTCATGATAATAAACGACTTGTTCTTCACTTTATTAAGGTACTCTCTTTTTGTTATAAGTGGTAAATGATTCATCTTATAATATTAATTATTTTGAATAGATTGTATGAAAATATCACTTGCTGATGGAATTACTTCTGTAAAATGATTTACTTGCCCTTCATTGGTTAAGAAAGATAATAACTCATTTGGAGTACTTGTAGCATCTATTTGTATATTCACCTTTACATCATCATGAATAGACTTAAATGTTGCTGGAGTAACTTTAAACTTATGCTCTAATACATTTCTAAAAGCTAGTTCATTTGTTGTATTTACACCAACCTCAAATGTATTTGACTTAAATTCTTTTTTTATATCGATCAATTTACCATCTAAAATTTTATTAGATTTATCAATCAAAGCAATATGATCACATAACTCCTCTACAGACTCCATACGATGTGTAGAAAAAATAATTGTCGCCCCATCATCACGAAGTTTCAATATTTCATCCTTTATCAAGTTTGCATTTATTGGGTCAAATCCACTAAACGGTTCATCAAAAATCAATAATTTAGGTTTATGTAATACGGTTACAACAAACTGTATTTTTTGAGCCATCCCTTTAGAAAGTTCTTGTACTTTTTTATTCCACCAATCACCTATTTCTAAACGATCAAACCAATATTTCAAACGATCCTTTGCCTCTGTTTTAGACAATCCTTTTAACTGCGCTAAATATAATGCTTGTTCACCAACTTTCATTGACTTATATAATCCACGCTCTTCAGGTAAATATCCAATATCTTTAACATGGTTTTGCTCCAGTGGTTTCCCATCTAAGCTTACAAATCCACTATCTGGCATCGTAATTTGGTTAATGATTCTGATAAATGAGGTTTTACCAGCCCCATTAGGTCCTAATAACCCGAATATACTTCCTTTAGGAACAGATAGTGATATATTATTAAGTGCTGTAAAATCGCCGTATTTTTTAACAATATTTTCAGCAACAAGAAGATTATCCATAAATAATTAGTTTAACTGTAAGTATCTCAAATAACAATTATGTTACAGAAATATCTTTTTATTTTTTATCAATTGTATTCCATAAAAAACCCCGAAGAATCTTCGAGGTCGTATATATTTAATTATGTTATTCTTAAGAAAACATATCTTTAACTTTTTCAAAGAACGATTTATCATTCTCTTTTGGGTTAGGGATAAAATGATCATCCTCTCTCATATTTTCAAAGAAAGTCCTTTGTTCTTTATTTAACTCTTGTGGAGTCCATACATTTACATGTACTAACAAATCTCCTTTTCCATAACCGTTAATACTCGGGATTCCTTTTCCGCGTAAACGTAATATTTTACCAGACTGAATCCCGGCATCCAATTTAATTCTAACTTTACCAGTTACTGTGTTTATTTCCTTAGAGATTCCTAAAATGGCATCAGGTACACTTACATATAAATCATAATGTAAATTATCACCCTCACGTTTTAAATCAGCATGATCTTGCTCTTCTATAAGTACTAATAAATCTCCTGACACGCCATTTCCTGGAGCATCATTACCTTTACCTGAAACTTTTAATTGCATACCATCAACAACACCAGCTGGAATTTTAACTGAAACAGTTTCTTCAGATGTTTCTAATCCATGAGCATCTGTTCCTGAAGCCTTTTTATCAATCTGCTGACCAGCTCCACTACAAGTAGTACAAGTAGCAGCTGTTTGCATACGACCTAAAATAGTATTAGTAACACGCATTACTTGTCCAGTTCCATTACATGTAGTACATGTTTTATACGTTGTTCCTGAAGCTTGAACTTTACGTTTAACCTTTATATTTTTCTCAACTCCATTAGCAATTTCCTCTAGTGTAAGTGATACTCTAATACGTAAATTACTTCCTTTTACTCTTCGTTGTCTTGAACCGCCACCGCCGAAGCCACCGCCGCCACCAAAAATGTCACCGAATTGACTAAAGATATCGTCCATATTCATTCCACCACCACCGAAGCCGCCACCAAAACCGCCACCGCCACCTGCGCCATCAAATGCAGCATGACCATAACGATCGTATTTTGCTTTTTTATTATCGTCACTAAGTACTTCGTATGCCTCTGCAGCTTCCTTAAAACTTTCTTCTGCAGCACTATCACCAGGGTTTTTATCTGGATGATATTTAACAGCCATTTTTCTATAACCTTTCTTTATTTCTTGTGCAGTAGCTCCTTTAGAGACTCCTAGTACATCGTAATAATCTTTTTTTGCCATTTTATACTTTTTGTAATTCCCTATTACAGGAATATTCTATTTAGACTCCTATTTTCACAGGAATAACAACTTTCGTTTATTGACCGATAACAACTTTAGGGAAGCGAATTATTTTTTCGCCTAACTTGTACCCATTCTCAATTACATCAATGATTTTTCCTTTTAATTCATCTGAAGGTGCTGGTATTTGTGTAATTGCTTCATGGAAGTCTGCATTAAAAGTATCTCCCTTTCTTACATCTAAAATCTCGAGCCCTTTTTCCTTTAAAGTTGCTTTAAGTTTTGTGCTTATTAACTCAATACCTTTAATCAAGTTCTCGTCATTACTTTTTTCTATTTCAATCCAGGCTCTGTCTAAATCATCTAAAACTGGTAACATCGCTTGCATTACACCAGCACTAGCTGTTTTAAATAGTTCAATACGTTCTTTTGACGTTCTTCTTTTGTAATTTTCAAATTCAGCAAACAAACGTAAAAACTTATCCTTTTCACTGGCCAAGTCTGCTGTTAATTGCTCTTCAACAGATAATTCAACAACATCTTCTTTTGGCTCTTCTACCTCTGTAGTTTCTGTATTCTGATCAACTACTTGGTCTTTTACTTCTTCGTTTTGTATCTCTTCTGTACTCATTGGTAATGAATATATGGTTTCTTTATAATTTACATCTTATCAGAGGGCAAAAGTATTGCCATTTCTCCAAAAATGCCAATTTGTCATCAAAAAAAATAATGTTTTATAATAATCATCATGTGAAGAATTTAGAAAAACTAAACCTGACAGCAAACAAGTGAGTTAAAAAGCTCTTAAACAGACACACAATAAACTTAAAATCAAGCTACTATATTTTATTTTAATGAGAATTAATTTGTATTTTTATATAGGTTCATATTTAAATATAAATTATCATGGAAGATCATATTTACAAAAAAATTGAAATCATTGGTACATCAGATAAATCTAGTGATGATGCCGTAAAAAATGCCTTATCAAGAGCTACAAGTTCTATTAAAAACCTAAGATGGTTTGAAATTGTCGAGACAAGAGGTTCTATTGCAGATGGAGCTATTGAGAGGTGGCAAGTAACCCTCAAAATTGGTTTTACAATGAAATAATATTAATATCTTTTAAGGCAGTAAGCCTCTGGAGAATTAAGCCCATTAAATAGGATTAAAACAAATCATTTAGAGCTTTTTCTAGTTTTCTATACTGAAATTCAAACCCTATGTTTTCAATTTTATTTGAAGAAACATTTTGACTTTCACATATAATTTCATGCATTTCTCCTAGTATTAATTTTAATATAAATTTCGGAACATTTGGAAGAAGTATAGTTTTTTTTAACTTTTTAGCGATGGCTTTTGTGAATTCCGAATTTGTAACTGGATTTGGCGCTACAGCATTAAATATTCCATCCTCATTTTCAACTACAAGGAAGACTATTAAGTTCACTAAGTCCTCTACATGAATCCAACTCATATATTGTTTACCAGAACCTAACGACGCTCCAAGTCCTAAAGCTATAGGTTGTTTTATTTTTTCTAATGCCCCACCATCTTTAGTCAAAACAACTCCAATACGAACTTTAGCAACTTTTATACTTAAATTAGAAAATATAGTCACAGATTCCTCCCATTTACAAACAACATCTCCTAAGAAGCTTTTAGAAAATACATTTGAATCCTCCTTATAAATATTTGTATGTGAATCTTTATAAATACCAATTGCACTCGCACTAATAAACTGAGTTACTTCATGCTCATTATTTTTTAAAACTTGATAAAGTAATTTTGAAGAATCTATTCTACTTGATACTATTTCCTTTTTATAGCTCTCAGACCATCTTTTCGCTACACTTGCCCCTACTAAATGAATAATTTTTGTTACTCCATTTAAACAAGAGATATCAATATGTTTTTTTTCAATATTCCAATAAAAACCAGAACAATTAGACTGCGAATTTACCGCCTCCTTACGAGTAGTCAAAAAGTTAACAGCATATCCTTGTTTCAATAAATAGGGAATCAAATGTTGTCCAACCAAACCCGTTGCCCCTGTAATTAACACTTTCATCTTTTATTAGATATTTAAAAAAATAAAAACTCTTTTGTCAAGTAAATATTTTATTCTTATTTTAAAATTTTCCTTGCTCTTAACATTTCACGTTTTCCTGGAGGACCAGGCAATCGTTCTACAGTAAACCCTACTGTTTCCATTGCCCTACGTGCACTTCCTTTCGCAGCATAAGTAACTAGTACACCACCTTGCTTTAATGCTTTATACATTATAGCGAAAATTTCTTCTCCCCATAATTCTGGTTGCACCCTTGACCCAAATGCATCATAATATATTAAATCATGTTGATTATCATCTACTATATCATTAAAAAACTGTTTTCTTTTGGTCAATGAAAACTTATCCGATATAGTGTGTTTGGTTTCCCATTTAGTATCATGGAAATCTACAAATACATGTCTATACTCTTCTGCGTTAAGCTGATTTACATAGTTTAATCCAGCTATTTCTTCTTGTATAACTGGGTATGCTTCAACTCCTGTATATTCAACAGCTATACCTCTTCTTTCACTTTCCAAAAATGTTATATATGCATTTAACCCTGTTCCAAAACCTATTTCCAGAACAGCAACTTTATCAGTAAATAAATCCAATCCCATTCGTATAAAAACATGATACGCTTCTTGAATAGCTCCTTTTTTAGAATGGTATTGCTCATTCAATTCTGGTAAATTTATAGATGTAGAACCGTCAGATGTGATAATTATTTCTCGTTTCATAGTTACCTATTGTTTCTTAACCTATATAAATAAAAGGTTTCTTATAGCAATACAAATTAACGAATAATTAGTCGTTATAAATTTATTAATTGATTAAATTCGCAAAACTATTAAACCAATTAAATGACGATGAAAACAGATATTAAAATTACACGCGTTGATAAATCAAGATTTGAATCAATTGATTTAGGTAATGTAACATTTGGAACCGTATATACTGATCATATGTTTTTCTGTGATTTTAAAAATGGTGAATGGCAACAACCTGAAATTACACCTTATCAACCTTTACAGTTAGATCCTTCTGCTAGAGTTTTCCATTACGGACAAGCTGCTTTTGAAGGAATGAAAGCATACAAAGATGAGAATAGTGATGTTTGGATTTTTAGACCTGAAGAAAACTGGAAACGTATTTGCTTTTCTTCAAACAGATTAGCAATGCCTGAAATTCCTGAAGAAATATTTATGGATGGGTTAAAAACTTTACTAAATATGGATCGTGAATGGGTTGTTCCTGGAAGAGGTAATACATTATATATCCGACCTTTTGTTTTTGCTACACAAGCAGGAGTATCCGCTGCACCTGCAGAAGAATATAAATTTATGATTATATGTACTCCTGTACAAGCCTATTATAAAGGAGGAGATGTAAAAGTAAAAATATCTGATCATTATTCAAGAGCTGCTAATGGTGGTGTTGGTGCAACGAAAGCTGCAGGAAACTACGCTGCACAATTTTACCCTACCAAAAAAGCAAATGAGGAGGGATATCAACAAATCATATGGACCAACTCTACTCATGAATACTTAGAGGAAGCTGGAACCATGAACGTATTTTTCAGAATCGGAAATACTCTATTAACTGCCCCTACTGACGATAGAATATTAAACGGAGTAACTAGAAAAAGTATTATTGCGCTTGCTGAAAAAGAAGGAATTGATATTGAAGTGCGAAAAGTAAGCGTTGCTGAAGTTATTGAAGCTGCTAAAAAAGGTGAGTTAAAAGAAGTTTTTGGAACTGGAACTGCTGCTGTAGTTGTCCCTATTACAGGAGTTGGCTACAAAGATGATCATTATGACTTACCTAAACTTGATGATGCTTATTCTACCATGTTAAAAGGAAAGTTGTTAGACATACAGTATAATGAAGCCGAAGATATTTTTAATTGGACACAAAAAATAAACTAATTTTCATAAAACTTCAACGAGCTAAGCTTAACAAACTAACGTTCGATAATATTTAAAAAGCCCTTGTTTGTAACAAACAAGGGCTTTTATTATCCCAAAAACACTAATTTAACACAACTATTAAATCATCGGAGTTTACCATTACACCAGAAGCTAAAACTACTTCATCAATTATAGTATCTTCTATTGCTGTTATAGTTGTTTCCATTTTCATAGCTTCTATGATAAACAAAGGTTGATTTTTTTCTACTCTTTCTCCACTTTCAACCAAAACCTCAGAAAGCATTCCTTGTAAAGGTGCTCCTATGTGTTTTATATTTGTTTTGTCTATTTTAAGATGCTCTACTTTATCCACTTTAATAGAAGTATCTTTTATTTTTACACTTCTTGACTGGCCATTAACTTTAAAATATACTGTCACCATACCTTCGTTATTTGGTCTTCCTACAGAATCTAGACTTATTAAAAGCGTTTTACCTTTCTCTATCTCTACCGTAATTTCTTCTCCTCTTTCCATTCCATAAAAGAAGTTTTTAGTAGGTAAGTTCATTAAGTTCCCATATTTTAAATGTTTATTGTAAGCATCTAAAAACACCTTAGGGTACAATTTATATGATAAAAAATCTGTGATATCTGTTGGACGTCCCATCTCTCTATCAAAAATATTTAGAAACTCTTGATATTCTTCTTCAATATTTAAAGATGCTAAATGCGCATTAGGTCTATCCGTATACGCCTCTTGATCTTTCAATATTAATTTTTGCAACTCTTTTGGAAAACCTCCAACAGGTTGCCCTAAATCTCCCTTAAAAAAACTAATTACTGATTGTGGAAAAGAAATTGTATCTCCTCGCTCTAAAACATCTTGTACTGTTAAATTATTACTCACTAAATACTGTGCCATATCTCCTACAACCTTAGAACTTGGAGTTACCTTTACAATATCACCAAAAAGCTGGTTTACATCACTGTACATCCGTGTAATTTCATGAAAGCGATCATCTAAGCCCAGCGCTTGAGCTTGAGGTTTTAAATTAGAATATTGTCCTCCAGGAATTTCATGTTTAAAAACTTCTCCAGAACCTGCTTTTAAACCAGATTCAAATGGATAATAATATTCCCGTACTGTTTCCCAATAGTTAGCATATTCATTCAATGAATCAATATTCAGTTTATTTTCCCTTTCATGAAACTTTAACATCTCTACAACTGAATTAAAGTTTGGCTGTGAAGTTAAACCTGATAATCCCCCTAAGGCAACATCCAACACATCTACTCCAGCTTCTACTGCTTTTAAATATGTGGCTGACTGAATTGATGATGTGTCATGAGTATGTAAATGAATAGGTATTTTTAATTCTGATTTTAGTGCAGAAATTAACTCGTAAGCGGCATAAGGCTTAAGTAAGCCTGCCATGTCTTTTATTCCTAAAATATGCGCTCCAGCACTTTCTATTTCTTTCGCTAAATTAATGTAATATTTTAAATTATATTTTTTATTTTTTGGGTCTAAGATATCACCTGTATAACATATTGAGCCTTCTGCTAAACCTTGTGTTCTAGTACGCACATGTTCTATACATGGTGCAATAGATTTCATCCAGTTTAGCGAATCAAAAATCCTAAAAACATCTACACCCTTTTCCCAAGATTGCTCTACAAACTTCCCTATTAAATTATCTGGATAAGCTGTATAACCTACACCATTAGATCCTCTAATGAGCATTTGTAGTAATACATTAGGCATTGCTTTACGTAATTGCCCTAAACGTTCCCAAGGATTTTCTTGTAAAAAACGTAGGCAGACATCAAAGGTTGCTCCGCCCCAAACCTCCATACTAAATACTTCAGGATGATTTTTAGCAAACCCTTCAGCTACTTTAAGCATATCGTAAGTTCTCATCCTTGTAGCTAATAAACTTTGATGTGCATCTCGCATAGTGGTATCCGTGAAATGAACTTTGCTCTCATTTAACAACCATTTTGAAAACTTATCTGGTCCCAATTCTGTTAATAAATCTTTAGTCCCCTCAGTATACGAAGCTGTAGCGTCAAACTTTGGAACTTTTGGAAGCACAAATGTTTTATTAGGATTTATACTTTTAACATCTGAATTCCCATTTACTATTATTTCTCCAAGATAATTCACTAATTTATTAGCTCTATTTCTTGGCGTTTTAAACTCAAATAATTCTGGCTTGTTTTTTATGAAATTTACAGTTACTTCTCATTTTCTAAAAGTAGCATGCTTTAATATATTATCTAAAAAAGGCATATTGGTTTTTACTCCACGAATCCTAAATTCTGCTACTGCACGTCTCATTTTCCTACAAGCTCCATCAAGAGTTTTACTACTTGCAGTTACTTTTACTAACATTGAATCGAAAAATGGAGAAATTGTCACTCCTTGATATAAGCTTCCTGCGTCTAAACGAATTCCAAAACCTGAAGCACTTCGATAGGTTGATACTGTTCCATAATCAGGCTTAAAACCATTTGCAGGGTCTTCAGTAGTTATTCTACACTGTAGTGCATAACCACTCACCTTTACAGCCTCTTGGCTTGGTAATTTAATTTGTTCATCAGCCAATTTATACCCTCCAGCAACAAACAATTGAATCTTAACTAGATCAATATTTGTGACTACCTCGGTAACAGTATGTTCTACTTGAATCCGTGGATTAACTTCAATGAAATAAATTGAACCATCATCATCTACCAAAAATTCAACAGTACCTATATTATTATAATCTACTGCTTTACAAATAGTAATTGCATAATCATACATGGCATTCTTAATAGAATCACTTAAGCCGTATGAAGGAGCAAACTCAATTACTTTTTGATAACGACGTTGTACAGAACAATCCCGTTCATATAAATGTAATGTATTCCCATAGTTATCTGCAACTATTTGTATTTCTATATGCTTAGGGTTTTCAACAAATTTTTCTAAAAAAACAGTATCGTCACCAAAAGCATTTAGCGCTTCTCTTTTACTTTCGAAGTAAGCACTTTTTAACTCGTCAGAACAACGAATAACTCGCATTCCTCTACCTCCACCACCAGAAGCAGCTTTTAACATTATAGGGTATCCTATATCTTCAGCTTCTTTTATAGCTACCTCTACACTTGTTAAAGGCGCCTTATTACTTCTAATAATTGGGATATTATTAGCTATGGCTACTTTTTTAGCCATTATTTTATCTCCTAAAGATTTTAGTACTGATACTTTTGGCCCAATGAAAATAATATTATTGTCAGCACATTTCTGTGCTAAATTAGCATTTTCAGACAAAAAACCATATCCTGGATGGATAGCATCTACTCCATTTTCTTTCGCTATTTGAACAATAACATCAATATCCAAATAAGGTTTTAAAGGAGTATTCTTCTCACCTATTTGATATGATTCATCTGCTTTGTACCTGTGCAAAGAATATCGATCTTCATAGGTGTAAATCCCCACAGTTTTTACATTAATTTCCGTACATGCTCTAAAAATTCGGATGGCAATTTCTCCTCGATTGGCTACCAGTACTTTCTTAATTTTCATTGTAGTTGTATTGTTTTTTTTTAAATTAAAAAATAGGGTTTGTTACTCCCTTTGTGTCGTTCCTCTCAAAGATACTTTTTTTATTATGCATGCATATAGAAAACACACATTATTCTTTATATTTAACTAATTGTTTTATTTCATGTGTTTTTTTTAACATTTCAAACATTGTTTTTTTTAATACTTCTATAAAATAAATTATCTCCTCTTTTGTATAATTTGCAAAACCAATCCGTATAGCATTATGCTTTGCACCAGATAAATCATAACGCTTCCAATCACTGATTATCAATTTATTTTTGAATGCAATTTTCTCAACCAAATCCCATGAATATTTGTTATCTAAAGTAACCCAAACTGCCATACCTCCTTTAGGAACTTCGAATTTAAAAAAATATGACAATTCACTTTTTAACAGTTTACAAAATAAATCACGACGTGCCTTATAAACTTTCATTACTTTTTTAATATGCCTATCTAAATCACCTGATTTAATAAAATCAGCAAAAGTTAGTTCTAATAAAGCATCTCCTTGCCTATCAATAATTCTTCTTAAATTAGCTCCCTCATCAACAAACTCTTTTGATGCAATTAAATAGCCTACTCTAAAAACTGGCGCTACGGTTTTACACACTGAACCGATGTAAATTACGTTCCCATTAGTATCATGACTTGCTAAAGGTAATATTGGCGCATGATTATAATTAAAATCGTAATCATAATCATCTTCAATTATAGCAAACTTGTATCTTTTGGCTAGATTCAATAAGTGAATCCTTCTTTCTGCAGATAAGGTTACCGTTGTTGGATGATGATGATGAGACGTTACATAGACAGCTTTTACATTATGTTTTTTACAATATTGTGCTATATCATTTGTGCTTAATCCATTTTCATCTACTGAAACTCTTTTTATGTTTGCATTATGGTATTTAAATGTATTATCAGCAGCACTATAATTTGTTTCTCCTACAATAATTACATCTTTATTTTTTACTAATAATTGTGCAGACAAATATATCCCCATTTGACTTCCTCGAGTAATCAGAATATTTTCTCTAGAAATTTTCAACCCACGGGTTTCATGTAAATATTTCACTAAAACGTCTCTTAATTGTGAATTTCCATAAGTTGTACCATAGGACAAGTGTTGAATAACATTCTTTTTAGCTGTAATCCTCCTATATGTTCTTGCTAACTCATTTATTGGAGTTAACCTTCCATCAGAAATACCATCGTTCGCATAGATATAATCAGTGTTTGAATTAGGTAAGCTACTATTCAAAATTTCATTTTTATAAAAAGAAAAACCGACACTTTTAGAGCTTTCTGCATTGTATCCTTCTTCAAAATCCTTACTAATTAATTCCGGTAAACAACTATGTACAAATGTCCCTTTTTGTGGGATACTTTCTACCCAGCCTTGTAACATTAACTCTTCATAACAAGCCACAACTGTTTTTCGATGCACTCCAATCTGCTCCGATAAAGTCCTACTCCCTAATAATTTAGTTTTTGGGGGTAAAATTCTTTCTTTTATTAAAAGTATAAACTGATTTGATAATTGCAAATACAATGGCTGCTTACTATTCCTATCTAAAATGATACTTGTTTTGTATGGAAACATATCTGGACTACTTATTATATTGATTCTGGACCAATCACATAGTCCATAAAAATAGTAGTTTTGGGATTATAAAACAATCATTTATGAAAAAATCAGATTTAATGCCTTCAGAGTTTGATCACTACTTTCAGAGATATATAAATAAACTTCCTAATGATCTAAAATTGATAGCAGGTTTTACTAGTGGTAAAAAAAATGTAATCGATTTTTATAATAAAATACCTACTGAAAAATTAGAGTATAGGTACCAGCCTGAAAAATGGAGTATTAAAGAAGTACTTCAGCATCAAATTGATACGGAGCGTATGTTTTTATATAGATGTTTCCGTATTGCCCGAAAAGACAATACTCCACTTGCGGGTTTTGATCAAGATACTTATATAATGCCTTCTGAAGCAAACAAAAAATCAATAAATAAGTTATTGAACGAATTTCAAATAAACAGAAATAATTCTATTACATTATTGGAAAGCCTAACAGAAAACAATCTAAAATTTATCGGGATATCAAATGAAAGCCCCCTTTCTGCAAGAGCTGCAGCGTATATTGTTTTAGGGCATGATCTATGGCATCAAAAAATCATTATTGAACGATATTTATAAAGTTATGTTAGAAATAAGACCAAATTGCGAGCATTGCAGTACATCATTATCAAACACATCTACTGAAGCTATGATATATAGTTTTGAATGTACCTATTGTAAAAAATGCGCTATAACTATTTTTGAAAATGTATGTCCTACCTGTGCTGGTAATTTTACAGAAAGGCCAATACGCCCATCAAACATGATCATAAAATCCCCTGTATCAACAAGACAAATTCTTAAACCAAAAGACATATCTATATTCAATCAATTAAAAGAATACTTTTTACATATATCCCCAGAAAAAAGATGAATACTATTTTTATTGATATCATCGGATATCTCGCCTTATTAACAAACCTCTATTCTATGTCTTCAAATGGAGAATATAGACTAAGATTAATTTCAGTTATAGCAAATTTCATGTATATCATATATGGTTTTTTGATTAACGCATTACCGATAATGATAGGTTGTACTATTGCAATAATTTTACATAGCTATCACCTGAGAAAACTAACAAAAGCAAATAAATAATTAGAATTAGCATTAAATGGGGCCGTACATATGGTTTTATTAAGAAGGAAAACATCTACAAGATTATATTAGAAATATATTGCCCCCCTATTTATTAAATTCCTTTTTCTATTGAAAAAACTAGGAATGAATTGAATAAGCTGAAACTATTTTAGGAATATTGATAGTTACGGCTTTCAAATAGTCGATAAAACATCTGATAATTTTGTTTTTTTAAAACTTACAAACCACCCTATTTCTTAAAAATTCGTAAAACACATATTATAAAAAAATAAGCCCATGAAAGAATATCCAAAATCTACACTAAATCGAATAAAAAGAGGCGCTAATAGAGGTACTTATGATGTAAAAAAAATCAATAGGATTTTAGATGCAGGATTTATTGGCTATGTAAGCTATGTATACCATGGAAAAGCCATTACCTTACCTATGGCTTATGGTAGGAATGCTAATAAAATATACCTACATAGCTCACAGGCAAACAGAATGTTACTTGCCTTATTAGAAGCTAAGGAAATGAGTATGACCGTCATGCATTTAGATGGTTTAGTTTTAGCCCGTTCAGGACTACACCATTCCGTAAACTATCGTTCAGCCACCTTATTTGGTTCCGTAAAAAAAATAGAAAATGATACTGATAAAGAAGCTGCTTTAAAGTGTTTTATGGAATATATGATGAAAGGCAGATGGGATGGAATAAGACCGATGCTAACAAAAGAACTAGACAGAACACTAGTTGTAGAAATGACTATTGAAACAGCATCTGCTAAAATAAGAGATATTAGTGTAAACGATGAACCAGAAGATTATAATTTACCAATTTGGGCAGGAATTATTCCGTTAAAGCAAATAGCAGAACCTCCAGTATCAGATAAAAAGTTATCATATGGAATAGAAACTCCTGAACATGTAATGAATTATTACAACACACATAAATATTCAATTTGAAAAACTTAACCTACACCTTACAGATATTTATGATAAAAACTAACCCTATATACGGCACTTAGGGATTCACACAGCATATGTGAGATAAAAGAATTAACCAGGTAATGTGTTGATCAGACAATAAAATAGGTGAACAAACAATTGCATTACATTCAGCTGATTTTATGGAAGCTACTATACATATTTATGAAAAGATGGAGTTCTAAAAATTCTTTGAATTTAATAAACTTAGAAAAAAATATTACCTTTTTAAATTGAAATTGTAAAATATCAAATACCCTTTTGTCAAAGTTATTATAAAGTTTACTCCTTAAAGGGGGGGACAGGCTCAACCTGATAATGTAGTCAACCTAACTAATATCCTCGAAACAAAAACACAAGACATGATTAATAATATTATTTTTCATTCAAGACTAAAACCTAGAGCATTAATTTCCCCCTTACTTGAGTTTAATACTAGTTCTCTAATATTTTTAAAATATCTGGCTTAAAATAATTAGGCCCTTTTAGTACTTTACCATCTTCACGATAAATAGGTTGCCCATCCGCTCCTAACTTACTCATATTACTTTCTTGAATTTCATCAAATACAGATGCTATTTTATCTTGTAAACCATGTTCTATCATTGTACCACATAAAATATACAACATATCCCCTAAAGCATCAGCAACCTCAACGATATCATTATTTTGAGCTGCCTCCAAATACTCTTCATTCTCTTCCTTCATCAAGTTAAAACGAAGTGTATTTTTAGCTTCCCCTAAGTCAGCTTTTGGCGTTTCTCTATGGCCAATTTTAAAAGCAGTATGAAATTCAGTTACTGCATCAGTATATTTTTTCATTGTATGCGTATTTAAATGATTTACTTTAATTAATTTTGTTTAAAAATAATAAAAAAATTATGTTTACTACTGGACAACTTATATTTGCAGCATTATTTTTTATAGCCTTTGTAGGAATCATCATCTGGTCCTATAGAAAAGATTTGAAATTACACCAAAAACACTACAAAGGAAGCTATTGGGTATTGATTGGTCTGATTGTCTTTTTCAGTTTGATATATGCACTGAAATCTTTTATCTATATGTAGTCTATATAAAAATATTTATAGATACAAAATAATCTATCGTAAAAGGGCTTCAGCTTTTGCTAAAAACATTTTATTTTAAATATCCAATAAACCAAATTAAAAAATCCCTTCGACTTTCGCTAAAGGGATTGTTTTTATAAAATTCGAAAAAATGAATATTTTTGATATACCTTAGCAAGGTAAGCCTTATACCATTCTACATTCAAGATTATCCTCGGTAAATTAATCCCTGAATGGCATTATATCTGATTCATCCATTTAAATTTGTACGCTGTATCAGGAATAACAGCCCTTTCAGCTAAACGATACATTCTGTCTGGCAAACGCATTAAATAATCTCTAGCTTTTTCTGCTTCAGCAGTTAGACCTGTAATTTTATCTATTTCCCAAATAGTATTTAATTTTCTCATAATATCCACATAATCAAAACCAGTATACACTCCTGCACGTTGTGCTACTATTGAAAACTGATCAAATAATGATGCTTTTTCTGCAAATGATTCTCTTAAATACATGGCTGGCATAATAATTTGATTTTTCATCATATAATAATAAGCCAACATCATTTCACTAGGATCAATTTTAAATATCTCTTTCACAAAATCAGAATAAGCAATATGATGACGCATTTCATCTCCAGCAATAATTTTAGACATTTTTGCTAAAGCTTTATGTCCTTTTTTACGAGCTATTTTAGCCACATTATTATGTGATATATAAGTAGCTAATTCCTGGAAACTTGTATATACAAAGTTTTTATACGGATCGGTCGCTGTTCCAATATCAAAACCATCGGCTATTAAGTGTTGTGTTGACATTTCAACCTCACGCATATTAACTCTACCTGATAAATACAAGTACTTATTTAATACATCACCATGACGATTTTCCTCTGCTGTCCATGCTCTTACCCATTTAGCCCATCCATTATCAGGATCTTGATGTACACCATCTAAATCTAACAACCATGATTCATAGGTTGGTAATGCTTCTTCCGTAATTGTATCTCCTACCATTACTACCCAGAAATCATCATCTAATTCTTTAGAAATTTCCTGAATTTCTTTTACTTCATCAATAAAGGTATCTTTTTGTGAGTTAGGCAAAAAATCCGTTGGTTGCCAGATTTCTTCTACAGGTATCAAGAATTTATCTACAAACATATCGATGTTTTTCTCGAGTGTTTGCATTACTTCTATTCTTATGTTTTTTATAGACATAACTAATTAATATCTTTTATTATTGTAAGTTCAACTTTCTTAGCAAGTTCACTAAATGGTAATGAACTAACTTTTATTGGGGCATGCGTTTTTATTGTAATCGGACTTCCTAGTCCGAAAGGGAATTTTCCGTACTTAAATACTTTCCATGAATTATTCACCGTCAAAGGTACAACATATCCTTCAGGATTGTACTTTGTTATCATTTTTAAACCATTAGTAGCAAACTCTTTCGGAACTCCATCGACACTTCTAGTTCCTTCTGGAAATATTGCTGCTGACCATTTTCTCTTATTAATGTTTTTAGAAAACTTTGCTAGCTCAACAATTGCTTGCTTTCCATTATTTCTATCAATTAAAGCTGCCCCACCATTTCGTAAATTAAAAGAAACACTAGGAACCCCTTTGCCTAACTCTTTTTTTGACACAAACTTAGGATTGTGTTTTCTAAAATACCATGAAACTGGTGAAATATCAAATAAACTTTGATGATTAGAAACAAAAATTAAAGTAGTGTTTTCAGGTAATTCATGTGGATTATCTACTTTTACTGAAACTCCTATGAGTAATAAGTTTTTAACTAACGAAAAGTTCATCATATCAACCACTCGTTGGTAACTATTAAACCCAAAAAACTTTAAACTAAACCACTGTAATGGATGAAATACTATTAGGATTAAAAAGAATGACAATCCAAAAATTGGTGACAATATGTAACTTAAAATCTTCATTATGGTCGCAACCAACCTCTCATTATTAATATACAAAAATAAAACGGTAAATGTAATAAAATTCTGTTAATATATCCTCTCCTAAATAATAACAAAATAAAGGCACTCAAACTAAGTTTAAATGCCTTTATAATTTCGCCTTGAAGATTAATGTATCAAGGAATTGAATTTGCTTCCAATATTAATTTACTGTTGGTAAAAAGCTATAATTTTTAGCATAACTCAACATTTGCTCAGTAAAAGTTTTTGGTTGTTCAATTGTAAAACCTGTTATTTCTCCTATATCATTAGTTGCTGGTACTATAACTGGATTCACAAATCCACTATATGGGGCAGATTTGAATTGTGCATTTCTGTCCAACACTTCCTTATGAATTGCTTGGTCTACTTTTACACCATATCCTTCCACTAACGCTTCTACTGCTTTAAAATCACCTTCAGATTTTATGCGTTGTGTTTCACGTAATAATTGTCCAAAAATATCATGCAACTTTTTATAGTCATTAATATTGAAATACGTTTTCCCATCACGAGTAACTTTTTCAATTACATTATCTGCTTTACCTTTTTCATAAGCCCATCCTGAAACCCATTGTCTGTTACGCATATGCGCTTCTTCAATTTCATCACCTAAATTCAAACGAATTAATTGTGTCATTAATCCATTACGGATATAACCATCATAAGCAGCCTTACCTACTTTTTCCCAGTCCTTAACTAACCCCAGCTCTTGCAATTTTGTATCATATAAGTAATATAACCCTACTAAATCAGCTCTTCCTTCTTCTAAAGTAGAAGCATAACTTTTAAGTGTTTCTCTTGTTTCTCCAACCCCAGGGTTTAACTGCCCAGATGCATGACCAATTACTTCGTGTAATGCAGTATGTAATTTATCAGCTAGTTGTCCGTATTCTTCTTCTAACTTCAATTCTTCTTCATCATGAACAAATTCCTTTAATCTACCTGATCCACCTGCATTTGCATAAGCTCCGATAATATTTCCTAAAGAAACTGATTTACTCCCTACAGCTGTACGAATCCAGTTTGCGTTTGGTAAGTTTACACCAATTGGAGTGCTTGGAGATGCATCACCTGCCTCACCTGCAACATTTACAACTTTATATGTTACCCCAACAACATTTTTCTTTTTATGCGCATCCATTAACGGCGAATTATCCTCAAACCATTGTGCATTATTAGAAACTACTGACATTTTTTCTGACATGTCAAAATCTTTAATTTGCACTACTGTTTCATATGAGCCCCTATATCCCATTGGATCGTTATACACTTCTATGAAACTATTGATATAATCAACATTTCCTTCAGTTGCAGCTGTCCAAGCAACATTATAATCATCCCACGTTTGTAAGTCTCCTGTTTGATAATATTTAATTAACAAACCTAAAGCAGTTCCTTGTGCTTCATTTTCTGCAACACCTTGTGCTTTTTCCAACCAACCTATAATTTGATCAATCGCTGCTCCATATAAACCTCCTGATTTATATACTCTTTCTTTCAACTCTCCATTTTCTTTAATCAATTGAGAATTTAAACCGTAAGACAAAGGTTTTTTAGCATCTGGTGATTTCATCTTTTTATAAAAAGATTCTACATCAGCATTAGTTACATTAGGGCCATAAAAGTTCACAGCACTTTCTGCAATATTATCAATCCCTTTTGATAAATTAACCTTTTTAGCATCCTTATCATTAAAGATAACTGCTAAAGCATCTCCTTTTAACGCTGTATTAGTTTCGACCAATAATGTTTCTAAATACGCCTGATCAAATGCAGGTATTAACTTTGCATTTGAATAATGATGGTGAATTCCATTAGAAAACCATACGCGTTTTAAATATTCTTCAAAATGAGCCCAGTTATCAGAAGTTTTATCTCCAGTATAATTAGCATATACATTTTCTAAAGCTTTACGGATAGTTAAATTATAACGGTAGTTTTGATCCCACATTATATCTCTACCAGCTAACCCAGCTTGAGTTAGATAGTACACTAATTTTTGCTCCTTCAAGGTTAACTCGTCAAATCCATGAATTTGGTAACGTAATACTTTTATATCTGCAAATTGTTCAACAGTATAATCAAAATCTGTCACTACTTTTTTCTTTACTTCAGTAGTCAATTCTACAACATCTTCTGCTACTTTTTCATTTGTCTTACCGCATGAAATGATTAAGGTTGAGGCTAAGGCCAAACCTAAAATTGGTTTAATTTTCATTATAATTGATTTAAAGTTCTTTTAATTTTGCCTAAAAGTAATTAATCTGAAGAAGAAAAAGAAATGTTAAATTTATTATATTTAGCGATCAATAGTTATTTAACTAATCAGTTTGGCTAATACAATAAATTAAATATAAAATAATATGAAAATTTTAAAGTATCTGTTTTTATTACTATTAGTTCTACTTATTGGAGGTGTACTCTATACCACATTGCAACCCAATAGTTATGATATAAAACGGTCAAAACTAATAAAAGCACCTATCGGTGTTGTTTTTAATAATATCAACGATTTTAAAAACTGGAAATCTTGGGGACCTTGGTATGATGAAGACCCAAGTATCAAAGAAACATATTCTGAACAAACTTCTGGTGTAGGTGGAGCATATAGTTGGACCAGTAAAGATGGCCCAGGCAATATGAAAACAATTGCTGTGGAAAAAAATAAATCAATTTCACAAAAATTACAATTTTCTGACTACGAACCAAGTGATACTTATTGGACCTTTGAGGAAACTGAGAAAGGCACTAATGTAACTTGGGGAATGAAAGCTGATAAAATTCCTTTTATTTTTAAATTTATAGGAGCTATTTCAGGAGGAATGGACAACATGCTTGGGAACATGCTCGAAAAGGGTTTAAATAACATAAATAATGTAATTCCTGAATACATAAAAAATAACCCTCCTACTCCACCAAAAGTAACTTTTACTTTAGGAAGCATTATAGCAATAAACCAAGAAGCACAGCAATTTATTGGTTACAAACAAGTAAGTAAAATTGACCATACAGCGATGACAAAACTATATACGGAATTTATGCCAAAAGCTGAAATACATGCTAAAACTCAAAAATTAGCACATACAGATTATACACCTGCTGCTGTTTTTACTAAATGGGATGAAGAAAAAGGAGAGACCGAATTTTATATTGGTCTAATTGTAAGAAAAGACGTTGCATTAGATAAAGAAATGGAAAAAATAACATTGCCAGTGGGTAAAAATATTATGATTACCAAGTATGGTCCGTACGGAACAGGTGATCAAGAAGCTCACATGGCAATTGATAAGTACCTAAAAGATAATTCACTATCTCAAAACGGCGCAATATGGGAATTGTATTTAAATGATCCAGAAACTGTAAGTTCAGAAGCTATTGAAACCGAAATTCATTATCCGGTTAAGTAAGTTATAAAAACTATAAAAATCTCACTATTTAATGATGGTGAGACTTTTTTTATACATAAAGTAGGGTTGTTTGTAATCAACTTGTTATAATAAATATAACATCTTAACAAAAAAATAAATATGCGAAATTTTCACCTATCCATTTCCCTTATTATATTAACAACCGTAATTTTATTTGCTCAGAAACAAGAACAATTTAAATTAGAAAATCACTCTAAAGAAGAGATTAATATTTCTTATAAACAAAACTCATTTGAACAAAAAAACATTCAAATCAACAACAAAACATATGTATCTATTAAAGATATTAAAGGAACACCAATACTAGTTAAAGGTGCTCCAGAATTACCCAAACTTGTTCAGTCTGTTATTATTCCTAACAAAGGGAAAGTTTCATTGGAGTATTCTTTTGATAGTTATACTGATTATAATAATATTTTAATTACTCCTTCAAAAGGAAATTTAATGAGAAATATAAACCCAAAAGATATCCCTTATACTTTTGGTAAATCATATACTACTAATACTTTTTACCCTGGAAAGCTTGCCAAATTACAGTCTCCATACATTCTTAGAGATTTTAGAGGAGTTGCAATAACCGTTTATCCATACCAATACAATCCTGTAACAAAAATACTTAGAGTTTATCATAATCTACATATTAAAGTGAAAACAAATACTTCAATAAAGGGTATTAATGAATTAAACAACAAGAAAAAAAGTTTAGTAAAGCCATACCAAGATGTTTACAAGAATCACTTTTTAAACAACTATTCTTTAGCTAAAAACAACAAAGCGTATATTCCTAAAGGCGAAAATGGGAACCTATTAATCATTACTAAAGATGAATTTTCAGATGAAATACAACCATTGGTAGATTGGAAAATTCAAAAAGGAATTAAAACTACTGTCGTGAATGTTTCTACAATTGGTAACAATCAAAACAGTATTAAAAACTATATTAGTAATGCTTACACAAACGACCCTAACTTACTTTATGTATTGTTAGTTGGTGATCATTCAGGGGTAAATTGTTATAACAATGGTAGTGCTTCTACTGGTGAAACTAATTGGTCAGATACAAAATATGCCTTAATTTCTGGAAACGATTGGTATCCAGAATTATTCATAGGACGTTTTTCTGCTGAGACTAGTGAAGAAATTATAACACAAATAAACAGAACCTTAGAGTATGAAAAAACACCTTTAATATCTGAATATTATAAAAATGCAATTGGATTAGCTTCAGACGAGGGAGATGGTTATGGAGATGATAGTGAAGCTGACTGGCAACATTCTAGAAATTTAGGAACAAAGTTAAAAGCATATGGTTTTAATAATTATTTTGAGTTTTATGATGGGTCTCATGGTGGAAATGATACAGCAGGAAACCCTACTGCTTCAATTATAACTCCCAAAATAAATGAAGGAGTCAGCTTGTTTTTTTATACAGGACATGGGGATCAGGGATCATTCATTACCGGAAATTTTGGACACAATGCTATTTCCAATAGTTCTAATAATAATAAATATCCGTTTGTAATTTCTGTTGCTTGTAATAATGGAACTTTCACTACTGGAACTTGCCTATCTGAGACTTGGTCTAGAGCAAAAAACACATCGGGACCTACTGGATCAATCGCAACAACAGCATCTACTATATTAATGGCTTGGGCACCGCCAATGCAAACACAGGATGAAATAGTAGAGCTTGTTACTGAAGCATATGCTAATAACAAAAAGTATACATTAGGAGGAATATTTTATAATTCTCAAATGAGTATGTTAGATAACTATGCTACAGAGGGAAAAGAGGTTATAGATACTTGGGCTTTCTTTGGAGACCCTTCCGTAGTTATTAGGACTGATACTCCAAACACCTTAACAGTTACACACTCCGCAATAGAAGCCGAGGGAATAGATCACTTAGTAGTTGACTCTCCAACGAATGATGCTTTAATTTCTATTACTCAAAATGGAGTTATTTTAGGTACTGGGGTTATTTCTGGAGGTACGGTTGATATAACTTTTACTTCAGGAGCTATTACTACAACTGATGATTTAACAGTAACAGCTACTAAATATAATTATATCCCTTATCAAGGAGCTGTTGATATTAACACTGCTATGTCTGTTAATGACTTTGACACAGATTCTTTTGTTATGTTTCCTAATCCGTGTAAAAATACACTTACTATAAAATCAAATTCAAATAATAAAACTCAAGTATCTATCATTGATGTTCTTGGTAGATTAGTATACACTGTAGAAAAAGCCGCGGAAAAAATAGAGTTAAATACTACAAATTATAGTAGCGGTACATATTTTGTTAAAGTATCACAAAATAACAAAAATATTATTAAAAAATTAATTATTAAATAATTCTATAGTAATCATAGCATTATTAAAAACGGGTTACTTGAAGAAGTAACCCGTTTTTAATAAATTGTTATTTTTAACCGTCAATAATATTATCATTAAACCAACTCTTCTTCAATAACTTCTTCCTGAACAGGTGCACTAGCTTTTATAGCATTAAATTTAGCTAACTTATCAATTTCTCCCTCAAAATACGGGAATACATCAATAATAGGCGATTCTGCTATTGAAGGAATTGTATAATCCCCCATAGTATCTTTCATTACTACATTTGTACTATCAAAAGCTTCTTTTACATCATTAGCTTGAACCAATAAATACATATTTGACTTCCTTTCTTTTCCACTTTCTTCATCATAAGCTACTAAAGAAACTTTTGTTTTAAACCAACGATCGGCATTTTCAAACGGGTGAATTTCGGCAAAATTAGCCACTTTAATATTGGTTATTAAAAACTCTTCACTAATATACATTGACATTTCTTCCGTAATTCTAGATTCCGCTTCAGTATATGACATTGCATCAACCAAATAAGGTTCAGTAGTTACCTTTTGTACCCCATTATCATCTAATTTTCTATATTTCACCTTGCATTCATACCAAGTAGTGCTCATAATTTTTCGCTTTTAGGATGGCAAATATAGGGCAACATTGAGTTCATTCTACTCGTACTAATAATAGATATTCACAATTTTTAATAGCTGATATCTTTTTTCTATATTAGCTCATATATCAACATACTCATTGGTAAGTAATAGCATTACAATTTTATGATAACTAATATTAAATTTACCCCTGAGTAATTAAATCCGCTTGCGGTATGAAAGCATTACTATTAGTATTTTTAGGAGGAGGTACAGGAAGTGTTTTACGCTATTTAATAGGTAAAACTTTAAACTCTGACCTAAGCGGCATACCATATGGAACTTTTCTAGCCAATATACTAGGGTCATTCTTAATAGGTCTAATTCTTGGCTTAGCAAGTAAAGAGAATGTATTATCTCAAAACCATACATTATTACTCGCTACAGGGTTTTGCGGTGGTTTTACCACCTTTTCAACTTTTGCTTATGAAAACCATGTGTTCTTAAAATCTGGAGATTTCAGTTCTTTTGCGCTATACTCCATAGGAAGCTTTATTATTGGCTTTTTAGCAGTATTTCTCGGTATATTTTTAATTAAGTAAACTAACTTAAAGTTATTTTATACTAAAACGAAACAGTCAGCATCAGCCGACTGTTTTCTCCCTAATTAATATACTTTAAACCTATAATAAAGTACAAAAAATACAAGTTTTCATTACTTCTTTAATAAACTTAGCTTTATTAAAACATAGATTATGTTTAACTTGATTCCAAAAATACCAATCCTTAATTAAAAATTACTTAATTTAAACCTCATAAAAACCTCATAATGTTTCTATATAAGCTCATCTATTTCTAATATTACAAGCTCCTTTTTCCCCCTGTTTAAATCACGAATTAACTTAGTTTTACCCCAATGAAAAAATTAATCACCTACATCCTATTAGGACTTTCTACTTTCACCTACTCCCAAGGGAAAAGTAAAAAAATAAAAAAATCAATCGACAGTATTAAACACATACTAGAAAACGAAACACTCTCTTCGAAAAGTAAAGTTAAAAACATGAGAGTATTGATTAATTTATACATCTATAATAATGATTTAGACAAAGCAATTAATATTAATAAAAAACTGAGTCTATTGGCTATAAAAGAAAAAGATACATTTTCAATAGCTTTATCACATAAAGGATATGCAATTATAAACACTTTAAAAGGAGAGCCTAAAAAGAGTATTGATGATTTTAAAACTGCAATAAAAATATTAAACTCTTTAAAACAACACCTACAAAAGAGAGAACAGTTAAATATCACTTATGCCTTATTAGCAGAAACTTACAGCGAAATTAACAATTATGGAGAGGCCAGTAGCTACATTTTAAAAAGTCTCAACTACCTTCCAAAAGATAACGATAGTCTAGCAAAATACAGTCAAATAGATGCATATAATTTACTAGGATTTATTAATTCAGAAATAGAAAATAATTCAGAAGCCTTAACTAATTTAAAAAAAGCATTAGTTCTAGAAAATGAATTAAATGACGAATTGGGAAAAATAAACACTTATAATGCTATTGGAATAATATATAGCAAACAAAAAAATGAGCATAAAGCATTAGAATATTATCAATTAGCACTCGACATTAATAATAAAAATGGCTTACAACAAAATTCAGCAGCATTGTATAATAACATTGGAATTTCTTATTACGGCTTAAACGATTATGACAAGGCTAGGGATATGCTTTTTAAAGCAATTGAAATTGGGAAAGATCAACAACAAGGGATATTAGCAGATAGTTACTTATATATTGGAAAAAGTTATATCGCTGAAAACAAAATTGACCTTGGTTTAGTAAATATTAATAAATCAATTGAGTTTGCAAAAAACAATTTTAAGTCTATAGAAATTGAAAACCTTTTAGTAAAGGCTGCTGTCGAAAAAAAACTTCAAAACACTTCAAAAGCAATCATCTACCTAAATAAGTCCCTTGATTTACTAGATAAAACAGAAACCATTGAAATAAAAAAACGTGTCTATGAAAAACTAGCTGATATACACAAAACTATAAATCCAGAAAAAGCAGCACTATATAATAGTATGTATCAAAAAGTAAAAGATAGTATTATCAAAATGCAACAATACAATAAAACGGAAGTATTAAAAGCTGAATTTAATTATATTAAAATTAAAACAGACTTAAAGGACAAAGAGGCAGATTTATTACTTGCTCAAGAAAAAGAAATTGCTGTAAAAAAAGAAAATATATTCATTTTTACTATTGCCATTTTACTTATCATGTTTTTAGCAATAACTATTTTAAGGCAAAACAAACTAAACAAGACGCGTAAAAACATGTGGGCGGTAAAAAATGATCTATTGGCCCTAAAGCAAGAAAATACTGAAAAAGAAATTCAGTTTAAAAACAAACAAATAACCGATTTCGCCATTCATATAGCAGAAAAGAATGATTTATTAGAAAATTTAAAACAAAAAATAAAAAAAATCCCCGTTTTAAACAAAACCATTGCTTCACAAATAAATGATGTCATTCTTTTCATTAATGATGACATCAGTCAGAATAAAGAAAAAATTCAACTATATACTGAAATTAACGAAACAACAAGTTCCTTCAATCACAAGCTCACTAACCTATACCCCGATTTGACAAATAAAGAAAAAAGAATTATTACACTTGTTAGACTAAATAACACCTCTAAACAAATTTCATTACAATTGAATATCACTCCAGCAAGTGTAGATAATTACAGATCATCATTAAGAAAAAAAATGAATGTACCTAAGGGTTTACCTATAGCTAAATTCATTAAAAGTATATAATAATATAATTCCTTAAACTCTATACGACTGCATAGCCAATAAAAAAAGATGTACTTTTATACCAATTAAAATCCAAAATGCACAATTAAATAGTTTCTTTTAAATCTATTTATCGCTTAAAAATATAACCATAACTATGGTCATATTTTTAAACTCAACTAAATCTAAAATAATTCAATTTACGTATGAGCACCTTGAAATTTAATTGGAATTATCAATAATGAAATGGAAAAAACCTACACTACCAGAAGAAGCTTTATCATCGTTTTCGTCTTTTTATAAAATTTTAACGCTGTGATATCCCCATAAATCAGCCAAAAAAAAACATAAAACTAATGAACATATAAAATCGGATTAGGACGTAGGGAGTGATTGTTATAAAATTTAAGGCAAATTAAATATTTTTTTGTAACACAATCAGCTATCCTTAACTTAAATATTATAATAGTTAAGCACTACAAAAAAGAAGAAAGAAAAAATAATAGTGCTCAAAAAAACATGTGTAATACCTACAAAGGATAAACGGATAAACGTACTTGTTTTTCCTAAATCATAAAACTTTCTTGCCGCTATAAAACCGTAGATTAATAAGCCTAGTATGGTTATAAATGTTAAATCCACTTTAAATACCCAATCAATTAGCAGGTTTATAATAAGTAATACAAATACAAATGATTGCAAGTGTAATGCAAATACCAAATGATCTACATAGAAGTACTTTCTTTTATAAAAAAACAAGAATAATAATGCTCCCAAAATAGGTATTAAAAAGAAAAATAAAATTGGCAGCTTGGACTTTAAAAAAAGAATAAATAATTTTAATTCTTTTTTGTCAGATAGAATCTTTTTTATTTTTCCTTCAAACAATTGTTTATCTATTTCTAAGAAACCTATATCTTCCTCATCATTCTTTACTGTTTTTGCCTTTTCAAATTCACTTTTAACCTCCTCAATCGTTATGGGGTTTCCATCATTAGCAAGATTAATTTCATTAGAAATACTATCACTTGAAGATACGCTATTAAGTAGAAAAAAAGCGAAACTGATAAAAATATATAACCTAATTGGTCGTAAATATGCTTCAATTTTACCGTTTAAATACTCCAGTGAAAGAAAACTAGGTTTGGTTAATAAATATTTTAATGATACAAATAATTTCGAATCAAAGGTAAAATATGTTGAAGAAAAATCTGACGCTAGCATTTTTATGGAAACCCTTTTAATATTGTTTTCTTGCCCACAATTTGGGCAAAAATTCATATCTTCTTTTAGCTGATTACCACAATTTGGACAACTAATTCTTTTTCTTCTTTTTCTTCCCATTTTTAGTACGCTTTAGTATATGCTTTTACCCCAGCTTTAATAGCAATTTTTAAATGATTCTCCTTTGGAGGAATAGGACATGAATATCTACTTGAATAGGAACAATATGGATTGTAAGCTTTGTTAAAATCTAAGGTCACTATATTTGAAGTAGGTATTTTAAAATCAATATATCTTCCTCCTCCATAACTACTATCTCCATTGGTTTCATCAGTAAAAGGAATAAACAAATAATTTTTATATTCAGGATTTTCAATCAGTTTTATATTTTGATACACATTTAACTGTAACTTTTTATTATTTAAATCAAAATGCAATTCTCCATATTTCACATACTCAGGGAGCCTATCTGTGGAAGTCGCCATTTTAAATGAAGACTCATTTTCTATTCTAACAAAGGTAGCTTGTACCCTATAATTTAAATCAATACCAAAAAACTCAAGTCCTTTAAAATGTTTTCTATCTGTTTCCGTTAATGGTGACTCACCTTTAGTCATAAACTGAGTATTGAGTTCTTTCTGAAATATCTTTATTTCCTTTATTGCTTTAGTATTTTGAGCGTAAACACCTGACACTACAAATAAAAATATCACTACTAATTTCTTCATTTTAAAAATATTTATTTCAAAAATAAGTTTTTATATTCAAAAATTATATAGCTTTGTATTTCATTTACTATAAAATATGAATTACAAACAAATAAATAGGGTCTGTTGGTCTTCTCAAAAGAGGAGTTCGGGCTATTGTATTTATTTGTTATGTCAATAACGGTATAAATTAATACAATATATAAACGCCCAACTTTTCAGTTGGGCGTTTTATTTTTATACCATCTTTCAAAAAACACCTTTTTAAACTAACTCAAGTCATCAATTAAAATGACTTACTAAATTAAATACATATGAAAAAATTATATCTTAATTATATTGATTCTTTTAAAGGACTCTCTAAAGAAGTTTGGTGGTTAGCATTAATTACGCTAATTAACCGAGCAGGAACTATGGTTATTCCATTCCTATCATTATATCTTACTGAGAGCTTAGACTTCTCACTTAGTAGCGTAGGATGGATTATGTCTGCTTTTGGCTTAGGTTCTGTTGCTGGTTCATGGCTAGGAGGTAAACTTACAGATAAAGTTGGTTATTATAAAGTAATGTTATTCAGCTTATTTACTACAGGATTTTTATTTATTGCCTTGCAATACCTAACAACATTATACACCTTTAGTTTAGGGATTTTCTTAGTAATGTTAGTTGCTGACACCTTTAGACCTGCAATTTTTGTTGCATTAAGTGCCTATAGTAAGGCTGAAAACAAAACACGTTCAGTTACCTTAATTCGTTTGGCTATCAATTTGGGCTTTTCTGCAGGACCAGCAATCGGAGGATTAATCATTACCTATTTAAGCTATAACGGTTTATTTTGGATAGATGGTATTACTTGTATTTTAGCAAGTATACTGTTGCTAAATGTATTAAATCCAAAAACAGCAAATATTATTGATGAAATTGAAGTTATTAATCCAAAATCAGCATATACTGATAAAACTTTTTGGATTTTTCTTATAGCAATGTCATTGTTTGGAATTGTATTCTTACAGTTCTTCTCTACTATTCCTTTATACTACAAAGAGGTACATGCTTTAAGTGAATTTGAAATTGGACTATTACTAGGGATGAATGGGTTTATTATTTTTGCGTTAGAGATGCCTCTAGTAAAATGGTTAGAAAATAGTAATCGAACAAAATCTGGGCTTATGTTTATTGGAGCTACACTTACTGGCTTAAGTTTTATCATATTAACAAGCACTACTTGGGTGGGAATTTTAGTTGTTAGTATGCTATTGGTTACTATTGGAGAAATGATAGCTTTTCCTTTTTCAAATGCCTTTGCCATGGAAAAATCTAAGCAAGGAAATAAAGGAGAATACATGGCCTTGTATAGTATATCATTTTCGGTTGCCCACATATTTAGTCATAATGGTGGAATGCATTTGATAGAAAGTATTGGATATAACAATACGTGGTTTGTGATTTCTGTACTTGCGCTACTTTGTATGCTCCTATTATTTGTTTTAAGACAAAAATTAAAAGTTAAAAAAGTTACAATATGAATTTAAATCAGATTACAATTTCCGCTACCGATGTTTCTGCATCGGTGGCTTTTTATAAAAAAATAGGTTTGCAATTAATTGTGAATGCATTACCAAAATATGCTAGATTTAAATGTCCAAATGGGAATAGTACTTTCTCAATTCATTTAGCTAATAAAATTCCCAAAGGAAATAGAATTACTATTTATTTTGAGGATGATAATTTAGATAGTACAGTGAAAAATTTACAACAAAAAGGAATTGTATTCCATACACAGCCAGAAGATCAACCCTGGTTATGGCGTGAAGCCAGTTTATTTGATCCAGACAAACATAAGATTATTATTTATTTTGCGGGAGAAAACAGATTAACTCCTCCTTGGAGGATTGATTAGCTGCAAACCTTACAACCATCCTTACCTTTAGTTTCTCCTACTAGAAATCCTTTATTGTTTACAGTATAATCACAACAATCTATATAACCTTTGGCTATTAATTTTCTAGCACGTTGAATTTGTGATTTTATTGTTGCTAGTGGTAAATTTAATTGTGTTGCAACCTCAGCTTGTTTCATTCCTTTAATATCTGACAAAAATAATGGATTTCTATATTTTTTAGGTAAATTTTTAATAATCCCAGGTAAGCAATCCTTAGCTGTATGTTGGTCTTCTTCCCAAAACTCATCTGCTATATCAAATTCTTTTAGAGAAACTGTTTTAGAACTTTTTTTAAAATAGTCCATTACTGTATTACGAGCTATTGAAAACACCCAAGGCTTCACCTTAGCTTCATTTTTTAAACTATTTAATTTTGTATGTGCTTTTATAAAAGTTTCTTGAATAAGGTCATTGGTAATTTGCTCATCTTTAACTTTACTAAAAATGAATCGTTCAATATCCAGATGATAAGTTTCCCATAATTCTGTACTATTCATAAATATCAATTATTCTTCTCTCCTTTTACAGAGAGAAGAGGTTATTTTTTTTAACAGTTACATCCTGAACAAGTACAACTTTCACACGTACAATTTTGGCATTGACCATTTTGACAATTATCACAAGTACAACTACAATTTTTATTTATTTTCATAATATATATTTTTAATTCATACAGTAGACGTATAATTTACAAAAAAGATGCATTATTATTTAAAAAAAATATTTTTGTGCTTTTACGCTAATAACTAATGATTTCATATATGAAATTAACAAGTCTATATTTAAATTGGCTATCTCATTAAGACACATATTTGATAAGTAACAAAACTTAATAATTTCGTTACTTATTAATACTATATTATTCTTTATTGATTATAGCCAACTTATATCGTTTTAACTCATCTTTTACTTTAGGTGCTAATAAAAATAACCCAATCATGTTTGGTACCATCATAGCAAAAACCAAAGCATCTGAAAAATTCACTACTGCACCTAAAGTTGCTGCTGCACCAATTACAGTAAACACACAGAATATAATTTTATAAACATTCCCTATTCGTTTATTTCTTCCAAATAAATAAGACCATGCTTGATACCCGTAATACGACCAAGAAATCATCGAAGAAAAAGCAAATAAAATTACCGCTATGGCTAATACGTAAGGAAACCATGAAATACCACTTTCTAGTGCTTTGGCAGTTAAAATAGCTCCTTGCTCATCAGAAATAGCTGCTCCAACGGTTAACTGACCTGTTATAATTAAGACTAAAGCCGTCATAGTACATACTACTACTGTATCTATAAAGGGCTCTAATAAAGCTACTAATCCTTCGCTAGCTGCGTAATTTGTCTTTACTGCAGAATGTGCTATAGAAGATGATCCTATCCCGGCTTCATTAGAAAATGCGGCGCGTTGAAAACCTTGAATTAATACTCCAACAAATCCCCCAACTACTCCAACTGGACTAAACGCTCCATTCCAGATAGCAGCTAAAGCATTAGGAATTTCTGTAAAATTAATTCCTAATATTACTAATACTGCTAATATATACACCACTACCATTAAAGGGACTATTTTATCGGTTACTTTAGCTATTTTTTTGATCCCTCCAATAATCACAATACCAACTAAGATAGCCATTATCACCCCAAACAACCAACCTTTACCATAAATAAAACTTTGTTCTCCTCCAGTTACGTATTCAAATAGCTTAAATGCTTGATTTACCTGAAACATATTCCCGCCTCCAAAAGACCCTCCAACACACATAATAGCAAAAACAACAGAAAGTACTTTCCCTAATTTAGTAAAGCCTAATTCACCTATTCCTTTTTTAAGGTAATACATTGGACCACCAAACACGGTACCGTCTTCAGCTATTTCTCTGTATTTAACTCCCAAGGTACATTCTACAAATTTGGTAGCCATTCCTAATAATCCTACTAATATCATCCAAAAAGTTGCGCCTGCCCCTCCTATAGACAATGCTATAGCAACTCCAGCTATATTTCCCAAACCTACAGTTGCCGATAATGCTGCTGTTAAAGCTTGAAAATGTGAAACTTCTCCTTCTCCTTCTACTTTTATAGTTTCTAAAATATCTTCTTGCCCCCCTGGTTTATCCACATCATCATATTTACCTCTTACAACATTTATAGCTGTCATAAATCCAGTAAAATTTATAAACTTAAAATAAATAGAAAAACACATTGCTCCTAATATTAATACTATTAATACCCATGGAATACTTAATGTATCAGTTATAGGTACTTTGGCAAAAATGGCATTAACAAACCAACCTGTTGTGGAGCTAAATACATCATTAATCTGGTTATCTAATCCTTTTACCTGTTCTTGTGCATTGACAAATAATGAAGTAAATAATAATACTGCTGTTAAAATTCTAGTTTTCATTCGTTTTTTGATTACTACCAATGGTTTTTATTATTTATAGTTTGCTACAAACGAAAAGTATCATTAACAAATCATAATTATTGTTCTCCATCTGGTTATTAATTATTTTGCCAAATTGCTAACAAACTCATTAAAATAAAAGCTTACGTACTAATGAAAATCACTTAAACAACTACTTAAGTACATACTTAAGCATACTATTTTCCTTACTTTATAGAACTGGCTACTTTCCTTATATTTCTTATGAAGAACAACTAAATACGATTAACCTTACTTAGGATAAAACATTTCAATTTTATTTATTCTTCAAGTATTTTTTTGTATTTTTAAGAATACTCCTTCATGAAAAATCATACTAAACAGCTACAATAATTAAGTATCAACATCATCAATACAGAATGAAAAACAGGATAACTATTTATAATTTATTAAATAATTTTTCAAATTACCACAAGAATGTTTCTTGGAAAATGAAGTGTTTATATTGTGATGGAATTGGTACAACGATTAATCAAATAAAAATCATATCTAAACCTGAAAATCGTGATATTGGAGTTCTTGTCTACCGAGTTGAGACAGGAATAGTTTCCTTTTGTATGTATAAATCCCTAAAGAAAAGTAATTCAGAAAATATTGTAGATATGTTACTTGACATAATAAACTATTCTAAAAAAAAAACAATCATTGAATAAAAATAAAAAAGGTAGTAATATCAAATCACTACCTTTATCTAATTAATTCTGTAAAGCTATTTCAGAAAGTTGCAAATAATTGTTTAAATTAAATCAAAACGATCAAGGTTCATTACTTTAGTCCATGCGGCCACAAAATCTTCTATAAATTGCACTTTAGAGTCTTCATACGCATAAACTTCAGCTATAGCTCTCAATTCAGAATTTGAACCAAAAATTAAATCAGCTCTCGTTCCTGTCCATTTAATTTCACCTGTTACTCTATTACGACCTTCAAACAAATTATCATTATCAGAAGTCGGTTTCCAAATAGTTCCTAAATCAAGAAGATTGATAAAGAAGTCGTTAGTGAGCATCTCTAAACTGTTAGTAAAAACCCCATGTTTAGAATTATCGAAGTTTGTATTCAAAACGCGCATACCACCAACAAGAACTGTCATTTCCGGAACAGTAAGTGTTAATAATTGGGCCTTATCTACCATTAACTCTTCTGCTGATGCAGTTTGATTTTTTTTCAAGTAATTTCTAAAACCATCTGCATTTGGTTCAAGATAACCAAACGATTCAACATCTGTTAATTCTTGTAAAGAATCAGCTCTACCAGGCTTAAAATCTACCGTTACATTTTCACCAGCATTCTTTGCAGCTTGCTCAATACCTACAGATCCCCCCAAAATAATTAAATCTGCCATTGAAACTGATATATTATCAGTTTGAGCATTATTAAATTCTTTTTGAATCTCTTTTAGAACATTCAATACTTTTGATAATTCAAATGGATTATTTACCTCCCAATCTTTTTGTGGTGCTAAGCAAATTCGTCCACCGTTAGCTCCTCCACGCATATCAGAATTGCGATAAGTTGATGCCGAAGCCCAAGCAGTAGATATCAATTGAGATACAGACAAGCCTGAAGAAAGAAGAGTTTTTTTTAATGAAGTAATATCATCATCATTAATTATTGTATCAGTGACCATAGGTATAGGATCTTGCCAAATTAATTCCTCTTTAGGAACTTCTGAACCAAGGTAACGAGTAATTGGGCCCATATCTCGATGTGTTAATTTAAACCATGCCTTAGCAAATGCATCTTCAAACTCAGCTGGTTTTGCCTGAAATCGTTTTGAAATTGCTAGATATGCAGGATCCATTTTTAATGCCATATCTGCTGTAGTCATCATTAGTGTTTGCTTCTTAGATGAATCACCAGCCATAGGTGCCATTTTAGCTTTAGAAGCTAGAGTTGGTGCCCATTGATACGCTCCAGCGGGACTCTTTGTTAATTCCCATTCATAACCTAAAAGCACTTCAAAATAATCATGATCCCATTGCACAGGGTTTGATGTCCACGCCCCTTCTATACCACTTGTTATTGTATCATCTCCATGTCCGCTTCTATATGTGTTTATCCAACCCTGACTTTGGTCTTCGATATTTGCTCCTTCAGGTTCTCTACCTACATATTTATCTGGGTTAGCAGCTCCGTGGGCTTTTCCAAATGTATGTCCACCAGCAACAAGAGCCACAGTTTCTTCATCATTCATTGCCATGCGAGCAAAAGTTTCTCGTATATCTATAGCTGATTTAAGAGGATCTGGATTACCATTTGGTCCTTCAGGATTTACATAAATAAGCCCCATTTGCACTGCGCCAAGAGGATTCTCTAAATCACGATCTCCAGAATAACGTTTATCCCCTAACCATTCTGTTTCAGCTCCCCAGTAAATATCTTGTTCCGGTTCCCAAACATCTTCACGACCACCTGCAAAACCAAATGTTACAAAGCCCATAGATTCTAAAGCACAATTACCCGCAAGGATCATTAAATCTGCCCAAGAAATTTTCTTTCCATATTTTTGTTTAATTGGCCATAATAATAAACGGGCTTTATCCAAATTTCCATTATCAGGCCAACTATTCAGAGGAGCGAAACGTTGCGTACCAGACCTGGCTCCTCCTCGACCATCACTTACACGATAAGTACCTGCACTATGCCAAGCCATTCTAATAAAAAAAGGACCATAATGTCCATAATCTGCTGGCCACCAATCTTGAGATGATCTCATTAAATCAACAATATCTTTCTTCAAAGCTTTTAAATCAATACTCCTAAATTCTTTAGCATAGTCATACCCTTTACCCATGGGATTAGATTTTATAGCATTTTGACGCAGAATATTTAACTTTAGCTGATTAGGCCACCAATCATTATTTGATGTCCCATTTCCAGCAGTTATTTTTTTTACCCCATTCATATAAGGACACTTGCTTAAATCATCATTTTTTTCATTCATACCTTTTTTCTATTTTACTCTGTGATTTGTTTTTGAAAACAAAACACAAAGTATAGTTAAAGAAATCTCTAGAAAATATATTCAATATAATAATATATTAACTTCCTTATAAAGATAAAGAAAAGATTTTAAGGTTTTTAGTATTCAATATTGATTGTTATTATTCTTATATAAATTTTAGATAATTATAAGTAAATTTAAATTTATTTATAAACTTTTTTTTGGTAACTTTATTTTTGGTAACTTTATTTCTCCCAATGTACCGAAGAATGTAACCTAAATTATATAATTGTTATAGCTAATAATTAAACGTTTCATTAAACAAGTTTTATAATGATAAAACAATTCGTACTCTGCTCTGCTCTGTTTATATTTGTTCTAACTGGTTTTTCTCAATCAATGAACGATTTTGAATATTCATCTCCTATTATGGGTGATTTCAAATTTGAAATCACCGATTCTGGCATTAATAGTAAACAGCATGAGTATGGTTCTGGTTTTTTTAAAGAACGCTATATTATTGTATCTGCAAAAAAAATAGGCATTATTGGTGGGGATAAAGATCCTATATCTGGTGAACCACATACCCAACTTTTTTGTGCTACAGTTGCAGAAAATGGTGATCTTAGTAAACTCGTTCTATATTCTAGAATAATAAATACTAATAAAAATGAAGGAAGTATCACTTTTACTCCTGATGAAAAAACGATTTATTTTACTAGAAGTGAACGAAAAAACACAAGGAATTACCAATTATTTAAAGCCTATGATTTAGATGGTTACGGTCAATGGGTAAATGAAGAAAAAATTAACTTCAGTAGTCCTAATTATTCTATAGAAAATGTTTTCATAAGTAATGATGGAAAAAAATTATACTTTAGTTCAAATATGCCTGGGGGTGAAGGTGGTTATGATTTATATTCAGTAACACTTGATGATGATGGGACTCTTGGTACTCCTATTAATTTAGGAAATAAAATAAATACTCCTAAAGATGAAATAACTCCTTTTATAGATTCTGAAAATAAATACTTATATTTTTCTTCAAATGGTTATAACTCTTTAGGGGGGCAAGATATATTCAAAATTAGAATAACAAAAAATGGATTCTATAGAGTTATAAATTTAGGACCAAATATAAACAGTACTGAAGATGATTATGCTTTTAATCTATCAGACCAAAAAAACGGATACATTACCTCTGCAAAACCTGGTGGAATCGGTGGTACAGATATATACAAAATTAGTAGTAGTGATCCTGAAGAATATAAAATTAACGGTTATATAAAAGATGCTATAACACAAGAAATACTTCCTAATTCGATTATAGAAGTATTAAATGTAGATGGTGAGCTTGTTGACAAGCAAAAGGCAAATGAAGACGGAAGCTATTCATTTAATTTAGCTCCTTATGAAACATACACTATAAGAAGTAATAAAGAAGGTTACGAAGAAAATCTAATAACTAAAGAAACAAATTCTACAGCCAAAATTATTTTTAATTTAGATATAAACTTAAACAAAAAAATACCTGATCCTATCGTTTTAGAAGACGATATAAAAACCATGACTAAAATTAAAAGTATTTACTTCCCATTTAATGACAAAAACTTAACTCATTACTCTATCAATATATTAAATGAGCTTATTAAAAATATTGAAACACCATTTAAGAAAATTAAACTTGTAGGTCACACTGATAGTTTTGGCTTGGATGAATACAATTACAAGCTTGGTATGAATCGAGCAAAAAGTGTGAAAAAATTATTTGATGATAATAATATAGGTAATATTAGCATTGAGGTTATATCCGAAGGAGAGAAAAACCCCGTAATAAAATGTAATAATTGTTCTTCTAAAAAATTACTTTTAAACAGAAGAGTAGATATTTATATCTTAAATTAAATACATAATACTCTTCATTACAGTAATATTTATAATGAAGTAAATAATAAAACTACTATATGTAGCCCTTCTAACATATTCCAAAGCATCAAATGGATTAGGCTAAGCTATAGAAACAGATCGCAGTATACTTAATATACAGCGAACAAAAAAATATCTTATTCTTAAATAATACTTATACAGACGTTTAAAAAACAAAACAATTTAATTATTCTTTCATAGTAATAGTAGCATATTCTAATAAATTATTAGCTATAGCATACTGTATTAATTGCTTTTTCCCTCCACTTCCAGAGATATTGAGTACTTTTTTAATCTGATAAATATGGGCTTGGAATCCGTCAACACTTATATGCATAGCATCTGCCATTTCAGTATAGGACATTTCAGCTCCAACAATTCCTAAATTAGCTAAGACTTCTTTTTGTCTGTCAGACAATACTATTTTTGAGGACTTCTTTAATTTTTTATATTTCTTTTTTCGAGTAATCAAGTCTTCTTTTAAATGTTTGATTGTATCTAAATGACTCCCATTGGCTAATTCTAAAATTTCTTTATCTTTTCTTAACTGATTCTTAGTCAATTTTAATTGTGCTAACTCAGTTTGCTGCTCTTCTTTTTCTGCTAATAACTTCCAACTATACAACAAGATTGTAAATAACAACACAAACAAAAACTTAAACGATAAAGCGGTTATTATACCTATTAATGACCAATACGATAAACTCATTAGTTGTGCAGCCATATGATTAGGAACGATACGATGAATCACTGCTATCAAAATCAATAAAAACAAAGCTATGGTTGGTAAGTACATAAACTTCATACCCCTATTTCTAAAAGCTTTATTCAATTCGTTTAATAAAGCAAAAGCAACTATCAATGATATTGGAATGTCTATAAGCCAAACAGCACTGTTACTAGAAGTATTTGCATTGATTGAAAATGATAAGACAAATACTGATGCCAACATAACTAAAATCCCACCGAAAATGATAAATACTTCTTTTTCTGAAAAACGTTCTATAATCTGAATAACTAAATTTCGTTTCCCACTATGCTCTATAGATGGTAATGACATTAATATAAATAACGAATTCAATAAAGAAAATAAAACTCCGCAACTGACTAATATTATATTATTCGTGTCAAAATCTAGTATATTAATTAGTAAGATATTTACTAATGCTCCCACCCCCCATGAAAAAATAGCCAAGCCAAACCACTTAATCCCTTGCAGAGAGGTCACTGAAGTGTTTCTGTTCTTCTCTTTTAAATAAATACGTTGTATCACAAAAGCAGTAATAATACAGACAATAGCAGTAACGTAATTGACAATAGTAATGGACATTTAATTAATTTTTAGTGTGTACTAAGTTAATTTATTTTTATAAAACAAAGACCTCATGATTCATATTCAAGAGGCCTTTGTTTTATTTTAAATAAAAATTGTACAAATACTATTGTAACGTTGCTGTTAATTTAGCATTTCCCATAGCTGGTAATACTTGCTCTAAAGAGGTAGCCATTCCTTTACCCTGATCTATCAACAAAACAGTACTGTCATTTTCATTAGCATTGTTAAGAATCCTAATTTTCCATATCCCTTCTTCCTCACTCAATACTTCTAACTTCATTGTTTTCATTTTTTGAGTCATCAAATCAAACGTATTATACACTAACGTATAATCCTTAGTTAAAGGTAAACGAGCTATTAATAAATCTAATCCAGCACCATCTGTTAAAAATGCCCCTGATGTATCGTTTTCAGTAGTTTTTCCCATCATAGATGTTGAAATTTTATTATCAGAAATAACCATCTCTATTGTCTGTCCTCCTTGAGACATTATACGTTTAACCTGTTTCATTCCTTTTAGATAAACGGTATCTGAAGTATTTCCCATAGGAGAAGAAGAAGCATCTGTAATGATCCACATGTCACCTTCATTTTTTATTTCACGCGTCATTTTCATAGGAATAATTTGTCCTTGAACTTCTACTTTTAAATCATAATTATAATTCCCTACTTTTAACGTATTTTTCAAGGTAGGCAAGCCTGGTGCAACAGTTATTTTTTCTGCTTTTTTATATACTACTTTAGATATATCTTGGGTCATTTCTTTTAAACGTTTCGCAATATCATCTGTCATAGATTCTTGATATCGAGTACCACAGTACTTCGCCAAAAACTTTTCTGTTGCTGCAAACATTCCTTGGTTATTTACTGGTTTTCTAAAACCATGACCTTCATCTTCTGCTAAAATATATTCTACATCTGTACCTAAATCTCGTAAAGCCACTACTATTTGATCACTCTCAGCTTGTTTTACACGAGGATCATTAGCTCCTTGTACTATCATTAAAGGAGATGTTATCTGATTTGCGAAAAATAAAGGACTCTCTTTCTTTAAAATAGCTTTTCCTTCTTCTGTATTAGGGTCCCCCATACGCTTGTACATCGTTTTTCTAAACGATTCCCAATACGCTGGAATAGATTCTAGTAATGTAAACAAATTACTTGGCCCTACGATATCTACACCACATGCATATACATCTGGAGTATAAGCTACACCGGCTAGAGTAGCATAACCTCCATAACTTCCTCCCATAATAGCAACTCTATCTTCATCTACTAAACCACTTTTTATTAAATGTTTAACTCCCCAAGTAATATCATCTTGCATTTTCATTCCCCATTGCATATTTCCTGCATCTAAGAATTTTTTACCAAACCCAGTACTCGCCCTAAAGTTTGGTTGTAATACTACAAACCCTCTATTGGCTAAAAACTGAGCATGAGAATGATATCCCCAACGATCTCTTGCCCAAGGACCTCCATGAATTAACATTACTAAAGGAAGTTTCTTCGACGTTTGGTACTTAGGCACTGTTAAGTAAGCTGGTATTTCTAATCCGTCACTACTTTTATAGGTAATAGGCTGCATTTCACACAAAAAAGCCTCGTGTTTTTTTAACTCTGGCCTTGGTGTATATTGATGAATTAATTCTTTAGTTTCTCTATTAAAGAAATAACTTTCACTAGCATATTTATCTCCATAAACAGCCACTAAAAACTTATTTTCGTCACTTGTATTACTGCCCATAGAAACTTCTCTACCTGGAAATTTAGATTTTAAATAAGTATAAGCTTCTTCCCAAGATTTATTTTTCCAATAGCGTCTTGTTTTTGCATCTGTATAATACGTTACAATCATGTCTCTTGTAACATCACTAAAAGAAGCTCCTCCAAAATCTACTTTTCCTAAAGGGTCTTTTTCTACTAGAGATATTTTTAATGTATTTAAATCCATTAAAAATAATGAAGAAAAATTCACATCATCTCCTTTATTAGAAACCAAATATACTTTAGTGTTATCTTTAGACCATCCAGTTACATAAGCAGATTCCAAAATAGAAGTTTCATAAATTGAAGTAAAACTTTTGTCCTTGTTTACTTTTAAAATTTGAGCATTTCCATTTTCTAAGGTTTTATATGCTAGTCTTAAATTTTCATCCCAATCAAAGTCCCATCCGGAAATTTTCTCTGTGTTTTTAAATAATAAAGTTAGCTTTCCAGTACTAATTTCTAATTTATATAAATCATGATAAGCAGGATCTCGGTCATTTAGGCCTACCATTAACAAATCTGGATTTTTTTTACTTACTTGATAAATGGCTGCTCTTACTTTTTCATTCGGAGTTAAATCTCTTGATACTGGGACTCCATTTTCTTTAGCCTTACCCTTAGGGTTTACCGCAAAAACATGGTAATTTTCATCACCTCCAGCATCCTTTACATATAATATATATTTCCCATCATGAGTCCAGAAATAACCTCCGATTGGTCTTTCATTGTTCGTTAAAGGTTTAGCTTCTGTAAATGGTGCATCAAATGCTTTTACCCAAATATTCATTATTCCATTATATTCTTTCATAAAAGAAATCCATTTACCATCAGGACTTAATTTCCCACTTGAAATTTCTGGATTTCCAAAGAATATTTCTCTATCAATTAATGGTACTTCTTTATTTATTTTTTGTTGGCTGTTTGCGAATAATGGTAATACCACTATAACTGCAAAAAATAATTTTACTAGTTTCATGATTTTTAATGTTTTAGTTTCTATAGGACTATTTTTCAAGAAAAATGTTACATTTTATCTAAGTTATTTTTAAACATTTGTTTTGTACAATTACATTCAGCTAACTATGACTATATTAATCAATTTACTACTGATACTCGTTTTAAGTAATTATAAACGCAGTTGCTGTTACTACAATTATGCGCCCACTTTTTCAAGTTTTTGAATAGTAATTATACTATTGGCTATTATCACCAAATGGAGCTGAAAAACCCATTAGTTATTAAAATTCATAGGGGTTATCTGATAAAAAAACACGTTATTAAAACCTATTCTGGAGGAATTAATCGACGAATTAATATTGCCGCTAAATTATTACATAATAATAAAATATTATTCCTTGATGGACCTACTGTTGGAGTAAATCTACATATATAGAAATAAAATATTTGAGATTATAATACGGTTAAAATCTGAGAAAACAACCATAGTTTATACTACTCATTATATGGAAGAAGTTGAACGTTTGTGCGACCGAATTACCATTATTGATGAAGGAAAAATTATTGGTCATGAAACACTAAAGGAATTAAAAATATGATTAGAGAAGAAGAGATTATCCAATTGAATTTCGCAACTTCAGAAAAATAAAAAATAGAAGAATTAAAACAAGGTTATCATTTGAAGCCAAGCAATCAAAACCTTATAAAGAAACTATCAAACAATTAGAAAATTTAAAAGACTTAACGCTTACTGACAAAAAATTACAAGAAGGAAAAGATAATATTACAGTAAAAACTATTGATTCTTCATTTTGAAAATAGAAGGGGGTATTCCTGTAATTTTTTTAAAAGCCGCATTAAAAGCCGATTTAGATTTAAAGCCCGATTGCTCTCCTATATATTCTATTGTTAACTTGTCATTTGTGGGATCCAATAACATTTTTTTAGCATATTTCACTCTATATTCATTAACAAAAAAAGCAAAGTTTTTATCAAAAG
>Ga0105354_1000148_pt1 | contig 43415 bp, 35 predicted proteins | sample GOMGulsemesocosm_FD_83658 | JGI IMG/M metagenome (GOLD analysis project Ga0105354, IMG submission 83658) | Methane-oxidizing microbial communities from mesocosms in the Gulf of Mexico - GOM9B Gulf of Mexico | ecosystem: Environmental > Aquatic > Marine > Cold seeps | place: USA: Gulf of America...
TATTATTACACCATTTATGCATAATGAATGGAAAGACTACACTCGTGTAGACGAAAAAGTAATGATGGAAGCTATAGATACTAAAATAGATGCAAAAACTTTAAAATCTATAACTAAAGTTATTTCTAACCTTCCAAAAGAAAAGAAATTTATACGTAAAATAGAACGTTTAATCCAATCGCGCCAAACCATGTTTGATGAGAATAGATTAGATTGGGCTATGGCAGAACATTTAGCATACGGATCTTTATTAAAAGAAGGTTTTGATGTTAGAATATCTGGACAAGATGTAGAAAGAGGAACATTTTCTCACAGACATGCAGTAGTAAAAGTTGAAGACAGCGAAGAAGAAATTGTACTTTTAAATAATTTAGAAGGTAAACAAGGTCGATTCGACATATTTAATTCATTATTATCTGAATATGGAGTTGTTGGTTTTGATTATGGTTATGCTATGGCAAACCCAAAAGCATTAACCATTTGGGAAGCACAATTTGGAGACTTTAGTAATGGAGCTCAAATAATGTTAGATCAATACATTTCTTGTGGAGAAGACAAGTGGAAAATGCAAAACGGTTTAGTAATGCTTTTACCACATGGTTATGAAGGTCAAGGAGCAGAACATTCTTCAGCTAGAATGGAACGTTATTTACAACTTTGTGCAAAAGACAATATGTTTGTTGCTAACTGTACAAATCCTGCAAATATGTTTCATTTGTTAAGAAGACAAATGTTAGCTAACTTTAGAAAACCATTAATTGTATTTACACCTAAAAGTTTATTACGTCATCCAAAATGTGTTTCTACAGTTGAAGAATTTGCAAATGGTGGCTTTAAAACATTAATAAACGAGGATACTATTAAACCTAAAGACACAAAAACTTTAGTATTTGTATCTGGTAAATTTTATTACGATTTATTAGAACGCAGAGAAGATACAGAACGTACAGATATTGCATTAGTTAGAATAGAACAACTATTCCCGCTACCAATAGAAGAAATTAAAAACGTTTTAAGTGAATATAAAAATGTAAAAGATGTTGTTTGGGCTCAAGAAGAACCAAGAAACATGGGAGCATATGCTCACTTATTAATGCATTTAGACGAAGCAAAAACATTTAGAGCTGCAAGTAGAAGACCTTATGGTGCTCCAGCCGCAGGAAGCTCTACAAGATCTAAAAAACGTCATCAAGAAGTTATAGATTTTGTGTTTGATGCTACTTTAAATAATCAAAGATAAAAGTTATGAAAAAATTAATTTTAGTACTTGCTTTTTTAACGTTTAGCTTAGGATTTTCTCAAACAGAAAAAATATCTAAATTAGATATTGCTAACAGCATAAAAACTGCGTTTAACAATGCTAACTACCAAGTGCTTTATAGTTATTTTTCAGAAGAATATAAAAACACCAAATCTTTAGAACAAGCAACTGCTTTTTTTACAAGATTAAAAAATGCTAACGGAAAGATAACAGAACTTAAAGCTTCATACAGCGATAAAGGTTTTTCTAAATTTCCAATTACATTTACTAACAAGAAAAATTTACTTGTTATAAAATATGATGCTAATAATAAAATTGATTATTTAAGCATTAACAAACCAGAATAATACTAATACAATATAAAATTATAGTATAATGATTTTAGAAATGAAAGTGCCTTCTCCAGGCGAATCTATTACAGAAGTTGAAATAGCTGAATGGCTAGTTCAAGATGGCGATTACGTAGAAAAAGACCAAGCTATTGCGGAAGTAGATAGTGATAAGGCAACTTTGGAATTACCGGCAGAAGCAAGTGGTATTATTACACTTAAAGCTGAAGAAGGTGATGCTGTAGAAGTTGGACAAGTGGTTTGTTTAATTGACACTAGTGCTGCTAAGCCAGAAGACTCTAGTACTGAGGAGCCAAAAGCTGAAGTTAAAACAGAAGCGCCAAAAGCAGAAGCACCTAAAACAACAGAATCTAAAACTTACGCTACTGGAACTGCAAGTCCTGCAGCTAAGAAAATATTAGCAGAAAAAGGGATTGATGCTAAAACTGTTTCTGGTTCTGGTAAAGATGGACGTGTAACTAAAGACGATGCTGTAAATGCAGTACCAAGTATGGGAACTCCAACTGGAGGAAACCGTGGTAGCTATACAACTAAAATGTCTATGTTACGTCGTAAAGTAGCAGAACGTTTAGTAGAAGCAAAAAACACAACAGCCATGTTAACGACGTTTAACGAAGTTAATATGTCACCTGTATTTAAATTACGTAAGCAGTATAAAGAAGATTTCAAAGCTAAACATGGCGTTGGACTTGGATTCATGTCATTCTTTACATTAGCAGTTGTTAGAGCATTAAAAATGTACCCTGCTGTTAATTCTATGATACAAGGTAAAGAAATGTTATCTTTTGAATTTGTAGATGTTTCTATTGCAGTATCTGGACCAAAAGGTTTAATGGTTCCTGTAATTAGAAATGCAGAAAACTTAACGTTTAGAGGTGTAGAAGCTGAAGTAAAACGTTTAGCAATTCGTGCAAGAGACGGACAAATTACTGTAGATGAAATGACAGGTGGAACATTTACAATCTCTAATGGTGGTGTATTTGGTTCAATGTTATCAACTCCAATTATTAATCCACCACAAAGTGGTATTTTAGGAATGCACAACATTATAGAAAGACCTATTGCTGTTAATGGTAATGTGGAAATTCACCCAATGATGTATGTTGCATTATCTTATGACCATAGAATTATTGACGGTAAAGAATCTGTAGGGTTCTTAGTAGCTGTAAAAGAAGCTCTAGAAAGTCCAGAAGAATTATTAATGGACGGAAATATTAAGAAAGCATTAGAAATGTAATCCATTTTTTAATAATTTCTATAAAAATCTTAAAGCTGAACAATTTAAATTGTTCAGCTTTTTTGGTTCAAAAAAAGACACCTATTCTTGCGGTAACAGGTAAAGTTTTTGATGTAGATTTAAAACTATACAACAAAGCTGGCATAAACCATACACTTAAAAAACCTTTTTCTAAAGAAGAATTATATCAAGCCTTAGTTATAAGTCTAAGTAAATAAAAAAAGGGTTAACTTTATAAGTTAACCCTTTTTTATATCAAAAATCGTTAATATTAACGACTCATTGTTTTAATTTCATCAGAAAAATCATCTACATCTACTCCTTGTTTAACAAGCTCAATAGATTTATCAGCTACATATTTAGCGTTAGAAGATTTAAAACCTAAACCAACACACAAACGCTCTAAAATAACCATTTTCTCGTCGTGGTTAATGTGATCTACCCAAACCATACGTGCTAAATCGTATAAACGCTCTAAACGTCTATCGTAAGATGTTGGAGGATTAATTGGATGTAACTTATAATCCTTTAAAATTATAGCATAATCAGACTCACTAATATCTAAATTACGTGCCAAACGATCTAAGAACGTTTTTTCCTCCTCACTAATCATTCCATCACTCATTGCAACTCTTACAATTGCAGCAAAATGATCTTCATTACGTTTCTTAAAACCACTATCAAATAAATCTGAAAACGACATACCTTATATTTTATATTTATGCAACAAATATATAAATAATCAAAAACACTTATTACAAAAAAAGGTAATTTTTATAAGCAATAGCAAGTATTTTTATGGCATTCCTTTTTTAACTAAAAAAGGCGCGCTTTCACCGGTCGCTTTTTTAAGTTGCATAAGTGCAACAACCTAAAAGAGCTTCAACAATGGCTCAAAGCTTTAACTTCACGACTTCGAAATTACTAAAGTGAAGAGTTGAGTAATCGCTAATGCAAAAGCGTAAACTATTTAAGCTTAGAATAGAATCATAATTAGAAGTTATATTGAGCATCAATTACAACGTAAACTACATTATAATTAATGCTCAAAAGATAAAACCTTCTATTTGGCACCTAAAAGTAATAACTCGCTACAAACTACTTCAGTAATGTAACGCTTTTCACCAGTTTTAGATTCGTAACTTCTAGACGTTAGTTTGCCATCTACAGCAACTTCTTTACCTTTGGTGGCATATTTTTCAATAATTTCTGCGGTTTTCCCCCAAGCAACAATATTATGCCATTGTGTATCTGTTACTCTCTCACCTTTAGCATTCTTATAACTTTCGTTAGTGGCTAAAGTAAACTTAGCTAAAGTTTTACCAGACTCAAGATTAATAATTTCTGGATCGTTTCCAAGATTACCAATTAATTGTACTTTGTTTTTTAACGTGCTCATAATAATTTAATTTATAGGTTAACAATTAATACTATCGAGTTCTTATGTTTCGACACTGCAAAGCTAAAACCCATTCCAAATTTTAGTCGGTAGTTACACATTTAATAGCGTTTGTAAGTATTTGTTGTCGATTAAACTATTGTTTTAATTATAAAAATTACATTTCATATTGAGACTTAAAATGTTTAAATTTGTAAGTAACATAGAAGAAATAAACTCATTGGTGTGTTTATTCTTTCGTTAGCCACAATTCGAATGAACGACCAAATGACATATATTCTAATCGGAGGAATCGGGCAATTAGCCTTATGGTTAATGTATAAGATTCTGAAAAAACCGAAAATCTACCTGGGACTGTTCGGACTGACTATTTTAATTGCTCTTTTTGGATATCTTAATATGGACAGGGAATCACTTAAAATGGTAAATGGAAATGCAGCATATTGGACTTTTTTTCCTCTTCTTTTTATGATTTACTATTGGATATTTAGACAATTATTCTTGAAAACATTTAAGAATGAACCTCTGATGACTGGCTATATGCAAACGAGTTGGGAACAAGGAGAATACAGGAAATTACATATGGGAGATGCTATGTTTACAATTTTGACTTTAATACTTCCGTTTTTGACAACACTAATATTCTGAAAAACAAAAAAACTGTGGCTAACAATGTATAAAAATAATGCTAAATTAGTTGCTTGATCGAGAGTTCGTGCTCTTTTGTTACGTCTGATTTTCCTTCGGAAAATCCTCGCACACAAAACCGCACTATTCTTATACTAACCGTTAATAAACAAACCATGATCACTAAATTACTTATTACAACATGTTTGGTTTTTGGTTTAAATGGTTACGGTCAAACCAATACGTTTATTGGCAAATCTTTAGTAGGAGAAGTTGGTTCTATGTGTATTGAGGTGTCTAACGGTTGCGCTGGAGAAACGTACTTTTTAGAAGTAAAGCTCACAGAAAATTATATAGAAATAAAACAAAAAACCTTGGAAATTATAACATGTAATAAGAATAAAATCACCGATAAGAACCAAGGACAGTTTAAATGGAAAGCCACTAAGGGAAAAATTCATATTATAAACACCTCAACGAAAACAGATTATAAATTAATCTCATTAAAACTAATAGAACATAAAATAATTGGAGACGTAGAAATTTTTGGTAAATTAACTGAAATAGAGTTTAAAGAAATTAATCTCATTTAATTTAATACTTTCTTAAAACTAAATATAACAAGCAAAGCTTATATTTGTAAAAAAAGAAACATCTCGTGAGTAAAACTAATCTCTCGCAAGCATTTTTACAGATTTCACAAACCGAAAATCTGCAATCTGCTATTGCTAAAAGCCAAGCTAAAACGCATGTAAAAGGTTTAGTTGGCTCGTCGCTTTCCTTTGTTATTTCCGAAGTATTTAAACGTCAAGACCAACCTTTTTTGTTGGTGTTTAACGATAAAGAAGAAGCCGCTTTTTACCTAAACGATTTAGAGCAATTAATTAATAATAAAGATGTCTTTTTCTATCCTGGAAGTTACCGTAGACCTTATCAAATTGAAGAAACCGATAACGCAAACATACTTTTACGTGCCGAAGTTTTAAACCGAATTAACTCGCGTAAAAAACCAGCCATAATTGTAACGTATCCAGATGCTTTATTCGAGAAAGTAGTCACTAGAAAAGAACTAAATAGTCACACGTTAAAAGTTGCAACTAACGATAAATTAAGCATAGATTTTATAAACGAAGTCTTATTTGAATACAAATTTAAACGCGTAGATTTTGTAACAGAACCAGGCGAATTTTCGGTTAGAGGTGGAATTGTAGATGTCTTCTCTTTTTCGTTTGACGAACCTTATAGAATTGAATTTTTTGGTGACGAAATAGATAGCATTAGAACCTTTGATGTGGAAACACAACTATCTAATCACATCGTTAAAAAAATCACCATAATACCTAATGTAGCCACCAAGGTTTTTGATGAAACAAGACAAAGTTTCTTAAAATATATTTCGCCTAAAACCATTGTATTCAGTAAAAATGCTGAAATACTTTTTACACGTATAGACGATTTTTTTGGCAAAGCAGAAGATGCTTTCAAATTATTAAACCAAGACATAAAACATAACGAACCTCAAGAGTTATTCTGTAATTCAACCTTACTTAGAAAACAATTAGAACCGTTTACAACCGTAGAATTTGGAACTAATTATTATTTTGAATTAACAGAAACACCAATTAGTTTCACCACATCGCAACAACCAGCATTTAACAAGCAATTTAATTTATTAATAGATAATTTAAATAGCAACCATAATAAAGGTTACACCAATTATATTACGTGCGTAAGCGAGCAACAAGCTAAGCGTTTTAGAGATATTTTTGAAGATGCAGATCGCGAGGTAAATTACCAAACCGTACAATTATCCTTGCATCAAGGTTTTGTAAACGAGGATACAAAAATGGCGGTTTATACAGACCATCAAATTTTTGAGCGCTATCATAAATTCAAGATAAAAAACGGTTATGCTAAAAAGCAAGCCATTACGTTAAACGAATTAACCAATTTAGATATTGGCGATTACGTGACGCATATAGACCACGGAATTGGACGTTTTGGAGGCTTACAAAAAATAGATGTAGAAGGCAGCAAACAAGAAGCTATTAAATTAATTTATGGCGAACGCGATGTCTTGTATTTAAGCATTCATTCGCTACATAAAATCACCAAATTTAACGGTAAAGACGGAAAGGCACCAAAGGTTTACAAACTTGGAAGTAAAGCATGGAAAACACTTAAGGAGAAAACTAAATCTCGTGTTAAGCATGTGGCTTTCAACTTAATAAAATTATACGCAAAGCGTAAGTTAGAAAAAGGATTTCAGTATAATGAAGACAGCCATTTTCAACACGAATTAGAAGCGTCTTTTATTTATGAAGATACACCAGACCAAATCACCGCAACACAAGACATAAAAAACGACATGGAAAGCGAGCGACCAATGGACCGTTTAATTTGTGGAGATGTTGGTTTTGGTAAGACCGAAGTTGCTATTCGTGCGGCATTTAAAGCTGTAGATAACGGAAAACAAGTTGCAGTATTAGTGCCAACCACAATATTGGCATTTCAGCATCATAAAACATTTTCTGAACGCTTAAAAAACTTTCCTGTAACTGTAGATTATGTTAATAGATTTAGAACTGCCAAACAGAAAAAGGAAACTTTAGAACGCTTAGAAAAAGGTCATGTAGATATTATTATTGGAACGCATCAATTAGTCAACAAAAACGTGAAATTTAACGATTTAGGCTTGCTAATTGTAGACGAAGAACAAAAGTTTGGTGTTGCAGTAAAAGAGAAATTAAAAACATTAAAAGATAATGTAGATGTGTTAACCTTAACCGCTACACCAATTCCAAGAACCTTGCAGTTTAGCCTAATGGCAGCAAGAGATTTATCTGTAATTACTACGCCACCACCAAACCGTTACCCTATAGAAAGTAATGTGGTTAGGTTTAGCGAAGAAACCATTAGAGATGCGGTAAGTTACGAGATAGAACGTGGCGGACAAATATTTTTTATCCACAATAGAATAGAGAATATTAAAGAAGTTGCAGGCTTAATCCAACGCTTAGTTCCAGACGCTAAAGTTGGTATTGGTCACGGACAAATGGAAGGAAAAAAACTAGAAGATTTAATGCTTAAATTTATGGATGGCGCATTTGATGTTTTAGTAAGTACTACCATTATTGAAAGTGGTTTAGATGTACCAAATGCCAATACTATTTTTATAAATAATGCCAATAATTTTGGGTTGAGCGATTTACACCAAATGCGTGGTCGTGTTGGTAGAAGTAACAAAAAAGCCTTCTGTTATTTTATAACGCCAGAATATTCTGCAATGACAGATGATGCGCGTAAACGTATTTCGGCATTAGAGCAATTTACAGAATTGGGAAGTGGATTTAATATTGCCATGAAAGATTTAGAAATTCGTGGTGCTGGAGATTTACTTGGTGGCGAACAAAGTGGTTTTATAAACGAAATTGGTTTTGATACCTATCAGAAAATTTTAGCTGAAGCGATTGAAGAATTAAAAGAGACAGAATTTGCAGATTTATACGATACAAATCTTGAAGATAAAGTTTATGTAAAAGAAGTAACTATTGATACGGATTTCGAGCTGCTTTTTCCAGATGATTACATTAATAATATTACAGAACGTTTAAAACTTTATACAAAACTAAACGAACTTAAAACCGAAGAAGAGTTACTTCAATTTGAAAAAGATTTAATAGACCGTTTTGGAGAATTACCAATACAAGCAGACGATTTATTAAACTCGGTAAGACTAAAATGGATTGCCACAAAAATGGGAATAGAAAAAGTTATCATGAAGCAAAACAAGCTAATTGGTTACTTCTTAAACGACCAACAAAGTGCTTTTTACCAAAGCGCCAATTTTACCAAAGTCCTACAATATGTTCAAAAAAATGCAGGTAAATGTAAAATGAGAGAGAAACAAACCCGCAACGGATTAAGATTATTATTAACTTTCGAGAATATTAAAACGGTTAAACATGCGCTTTCTGTTTTAAAACCATTAGAAAACTAATTTTGGCGCAATAATTGAAACTGATATTTAAAAAATAAAATCATGTTAAAAAACATACTTTTAAGCTTACTTTTCTTACCACTTTTAGCGTGGTCGCAGCACACTATTTCGGGAACGTTTTCGCCTGCAAAAAATTATAAGATTGCAATTTTATATAAAAGTACTCCAATGCAATTAGTGTATGCAAATCATGCAAACATAGATAGTTTAGGACATTTTTCTATTCCTTTAGCTAAAGAAACAGAAAAAGGCTTGTACAAATTAGTTTATGCATCGCCTCAAGAAGAATTTAATTTTGATGTGTTTTATACTAAAGAAAATGTAGAATTAACATTTACTTTAGATGAAGGCGTAAAATTCACCACTTCAGAAAACAACAAATTATGGCAATCTTATAAAAAAAGCATGAGCAGAATTCAAAGTGCTATTGCTAAATTTCATGCCAATCCAACTGCAGATAAAAAGGATTTTCAAACCTTAGTAAAACTTCAAAAACAAACACAATTACAATTTGAAACTGCTACAAATGCTAAGTTTGTAAAACAATTTATTCAGGCTAATAAAATCTATTATCCTTCAGTTTTTGAAGATGAAGAAACCTATAGACAAGATTTAAAAGCGCATTATTTTGACCATTTAGACTTTAATAATGAGCATCTTTTAAATTCAGATGTGTTGGTAGAAAAGGCATTATCTTATGTGTTTACGTATGTAGATTTTAACAACGCGACTTCTTCATATAAAGAAAATATAGATGTTTTAATGTCTAAAATAGGCAATCAAAAAGCCTTTAAAAGTATTGTCTTACAACTGTTATGGAATGAGTTTGCAAGAGATAACGAAACTGTGGCCAATTACATTACAGATAAGTATTTACTTGAATTAGCTAAAGCCGGAAATAAAACCGAATTAGTAGAGCAATTATTATTAGTAAAAAACACATCTATTAATACCAAAGCTCCAGATTTTACAATTTCTGAAGGTAAAACACTTTATAACCTAAATACAAACAACAAGTATATTGTTGTGTTTTGGAGTAGCACTTGTGGACATTGTTTAAGCGAGTTGCCAGAACTTCATAAACTTGTAGATAGCAGTATAAAAGTGATTGCTATTGGATTAGAAGATGCGCCAGAATTTTGGACAGAAACTATAAAGCAATTTCCAAAATTTACTCATGTTTATGGCGATAAAAAATGGGATAACGAAATTGGAAACAGTTATAATGTAAACTCTACACCAAGTTATTTTGTGTTAAATAAAGACAAAATTATTACGGCTAAACCTTACGATATTAAAGCAGTAAAGCAATTATTCGTTAAGTAATAAGTAGTAAACATTAAGTTTAATAATAAGTCCATTTTAAAAATGAAAATCCTTCACATAGATTCTAATCACAGTTTAATGTTAGAGCAATTAACAGCTTTAGGCTTTATTAATCACGAAGATTACACATCTTCTAAAGAAGCGATTTTAGAGAAAATTCATTTGTATGATGGCGTTATTATTAGAAGCAGATTTAACATAGATAAAACTTTTTTAGACGCAGCAACCAATTTAAAATTTATTGGTCGTGTTGGTGCAGGTTTAGAAAATATAGATGGCAATTATGCAAAAGCAAAAAATGTCATGTTAATTAGCGCGCCAGAAGGTAATAGAAATGCAGTTGGTGAGCACAGTTTAGCCATGCTTTTAAGTTTGTTTAACAAGCTAAATAAAGCCGACAAAGAAGTTAGAAATGGATTATGGTTAAGAGAAGAAAATCGCGGTTTAGAGTTAGACGGAAAAACCGTTGGACTTATTGGTTATGGTAATATGGGAAATGCGTTTGCTAAAAAGCTTAGAGGTTTTGATGTTGAGGTGTTGTGTTATGATATTAGACCAAATCTTGGAAATAAAAATGCTAAACAAGTGTCTTTAGAAGAACTGCAAGAAAAGTCAGATGTTTTAAGTTTACATACACCACAAACCGATTTAACTACAAATATGGTAAATTCTGAGTTTATTAATGGATTTAAAAAACCATTTTGGCTAATAAACACAGCAAGAGGAAAAAGCGTTGTGACCAAAGATTTGGTTTCAGCATTAGAATCAGGGAAAATTTTAGGTGCAGGATTAGATGTTTTAGAATACGAAAAAGCATCGTTTGAAAACCTTTTTAAGAAAAATAAAGCAACTGATGAAGTAGAGATGCCCGAAGCTTTTCAGTATTTAATAAATTCGGAACAGGTTATTTTATCACCTCACGTAGCAGGTTGGACAAAAGAAAGTAAAGAAAAACTGGCACAAACTATTGTAGATAAAATTAAAGCAAATTTTTGCTAACTTGTGGTCTGTAATATTAATTCTAGAATAGTAATCTAGAGTTAAAACTAGACAAGGATGACAAGTAAAACAACTTCTCCACAAGATTATATAAATGAAGCACCAAAAGAGCGCCAAGTTTATTTATCCAAACTAAGAGAAACCATAACAAATAATCTTCCAGAAGGTTTTGAAGAAGGCATGCAATATGGTATGATTGGTTATTACGTGCCACATAGCATTTATCCTGATGGTTACCATTGTAACCCAAAAGAACCTTTACCATTTATGAGTTTTGCTTCTCAGAAAAACTCTGTAAATTTATACCATTCAGGAATATATGCAAATAAAAAAATCCACAATTGGTTTGTAAACGAATACCCTAAACATTGCAAGCGTAAATTAGACATGGGAAAAAGTTGTATTAGGTTTAAAAAGCCTGAAGAAATTCCGTTTGATTTAATTGCTGAATTATGTCAGAAAATAACAGTAAAAGATTGGATTTCTATTTACGAAAATGTGATTAAAAAATAGAATTATGAAAAAACGTGTTACAGGAATTGGTGGTCTATTTTTTAAATCTGAAGACCCAAAAGCATCAAGAGATTGGTATAGTAAACATTTAGGATTTAACACAGACGATTACGGAAGTACGTTTTGGTGGAAAGATAAAGAAGACAAAGAATGTTCTACACAATGGAGTGCTTTTAAAGACGATACTAAATATTTTGAGCCATCTAAGAAAGACTTCATGTTTAACTATCGTGTAGAAAACTTAGTAGAATTATTAGAAACGCTAAAAGCTGAAGGCGTTACAATTATTGGAGAAATGGAAGAATACGACTACGGAAAATTTGGTTGGATTTTAGATAATGAAGGCAATAAAATTGAACTTTGGGAACCAATAGATCAAGCTTTTAAATAGATTAAACCGATTTTAAAAAGCAATTTTCAGACAACTTTTAAACCTTTAAAGGTATAATAAGTCTTACTTTTGTGTTTTTAAAATTTCCCAAATGACATTTAGATATTTAGTTTTTATGCTACTTTGTAGTAGTTTTTCTTTTTCTCAAATTACAGGAAAAGTTGTAGATAAAGACTCTAACGAGCCTATAGATTATGCAACAGTTGCACTAATAAAAAGTAACAACACTATTGTTACAGGTGTAATTACAAATGAAGACGGTGAGTTTTTATTCGAAAAATTAAAAGCAGATACTTATACTTTAGAAGTGTCTTTTTTAGGTTATGAAATCACTAGAAAACAAAACATTTTAGTTACTACTAATAATCAGCCAGTAAATGTTTCAACTATTAGTCTTAAGTTAAAAAGTAATCAATTAAACGAAGTAGTTGTTTCAGCAGAAAAATCTAAAGTCATTTCTAAAATAGACCGTCAAGTTTTTGATGCTAAAACCTACCAAAGCGCAGAAGGCGGAACAGGTGTAGATTTAGTAAAAAACTTACCATCAATTTCTTTAAATGGCGAGGGAAACCTGTCTTTACGTGGAAGTTCTGGTTTTGTAGTTTTATTAAATAATAAACCTTTTCAAGGTAATGCTACAGATTTATTAAATCAATTGCCTGCAAATGCTATAGATCGCATAGAAGTTATTACCGCACCATCCGCAAAATACGATCCCGAAGGAAAAGGTGGAATCTTAAATATTATTACCAAGAAAGGTGCTTTAGAAGGTGCTTTTGCTCAAGTCTCTATCCGTGGTGGTTTTCCAAGTATAGAAGACTACAATAATAAAGCAGCTGCGCAACGTCATGGAATTGATGCCACTTACAACTTAATAAAAGGAAAATGGGGTTTATCTTTTGGCGCTAGTTACCAAAGAAACGATAAAACAGGAAGACGTGAAGGCGATGTTTTTACTATTATAAACGATACAAAAACTCAATTTCCATCTGATGGCGAACGTAGTTTTGACGAGGTAAATTATAGCGGTCGTTTTACAGCAGATTATGCTGCTAATACTAACAACCAATTCTCTCTTGGTCTTTTTGCAGGTAAACGTAAAAAAGACAGATTAGCAGATATTAACTACTTTAATAATACAAAAACAACACCAGCAAATAGCAATAGTGTTGTTTCGGAATTTCAGTATTACAACCATAACTTAAGAACAAGACAAAGTGATTTTGCTTTAGGTAGTTTAGATTACAAGCATACATTTACTAATAAATCTGAGTTTTCTACGTCTTTTTTATATGAATACACACTACTTGGCGGACCAACAGAGAACGATAATTTAGGTATAAACGATTACTCTATTGTTTACCAAAGAGAATTTAACACCAACGAAAATCCGTTAAACGGAATTAGATTTCAAGCAGATTATAAACTAAAACCTTTTTCTTTTGGAACCTTAGAAACTGGCTACCAATATAGAGCTTTAGACCATAAAGGCGGTTTTGAATACACAAGACAAAACCAAACCACAAACGTTTTTGAATTAGTACCAGAATTTTCTAGTGAAGTTGATTTAAAACGTATTATTAACTCAGGTTTTGTACAACTAACTGGTAAAAAAAATAGTTGGGAATATGCTGCAGGCGTTAGATTAGAACATGTAAAAAGGGATTTTGATTTAAGAGATAAAACAAATACAGTAGATACTACTTACACATATAATTATACTAAATTATTTCCATCAGCTTCTATACAATACACCTTTGATAATAAGCTAAAACTTAAAGCAGCTTATAGCAAACGTGTAGAACGTACTACAACATTTAAAATGAATCCTTTTCCGGAACGCGAACATTCTGAAACGTTAGAGCAAGGTGATCCGGAATTACGTCCTGAATTTATTGACTTATTTGAAATTGGCCTGTCTAAAAAATTAAATAGCGGAAACTCTATTTATGCTACAACGTATTTCAGAAATGTAAAAAATGTAGTTAATAGGGTAAACACTATATATAACGACACTATTTTAAATAGAATTTACACTAATGTTGGTACTGCAAAAGCCTTAGGTTTAGAAGTAGGTTCTCAAATAAAAATGACTAAAAATTGGACATCAGTTATTGGAGCAAATATTTATAATTATAATATTGATGGTGCTTTTAATGGCGATAAAATCGACTCAAAATCGACTATTTATTCTTTAAATTTGAACTCTACCTATAGTTTTTGGGAAAATGCATCAGTCCAGTTTAACTTAAATTATTTATCTGAAAGAAACACAGCTCAAGGTGAAGATTCTCGTTTTTACTCGCCTAATCTAACCTTTCAAAAAAGCTTTTTATCAAACAGGTTAAAAGCCAGTTTACAATGGCAACATATAGATATGGGATTATTAAACAGTAATGAGCAGCGTATTACAACCTTTAAACCACAATATTTTTACACAACTACCAATTATGTATATGAAGTAGATGTAGTAGTCTTAAACCTAAGCTATACCTTTAAAAATGGTAAAAACAAATCTAAATTTATAGATAGTGAGTTTGGTAAACGTGAATTTTAATTAACCTAATAAAGCTATTTATTAACTGAGATTTTATATTTTTAAAACGAAATAAACTAAAACCAATGTCTGAAGAAAATAAAGACATAATGTTACTATTAATCTCCTTACAACTGATTATTTAATTAAGACCCTGAAGCCTCTTCAGTTTTTCGTTCTAATTCTGCTTGGAATTCTTCCATTACTGGTCTTACGGTACTTTCTGGCAGGTCAGATATTTTAATAAACATTAACCCATCAACAGCATTATTAAATAATGGATCTACATTAAACCCAATTAAACGACAATTTTGCTTAATATACTTTTTAAGTAAAACAGGTAAACGGAGAGCTCCTGGTTCAATCTCGTCTATAATTTTATCAAACTTATTTAAATCTGCTTCAGTTGCATCAAAAACAAAGTCCTTGTCGGCATCCTTTAGCTTTACTTTAAATTCTTTTTTAGGGTGAACATACTGAGCTATATATGGATCGTAATAATGAGATTTCATAAACTCAATCATTAACGATTTTGAAAAATTAGAAAATTGGTTACTAATACTAACACCTCCAATTAAAAATTTGTGTTCTGGATATCTTAATGTAGTGTGCACAATACCTTTCCATAGTAAAAATAGCGGCATAGGTTTTTGTTGATATTCTTTAATTATAAAAGCACGTCCTAGTTCTAATGATTCACTCATCATTTTATATAATTCCGGTTCAAAACGGAATAGGTCTTGTAGATAAAAACCGTCTATACCAAAACGTTTAAAAATTTGAGAACCTAATCCCATTCTGTATGCGCCTGCTAATTTTTGAGACTCTGTATCCCATAAAAACATATGATGATAATAAGTATCAAACTTATCCAAATCTATGGCTTCGTTTGTTCCTTCTCCTACTTCTCTAAAAGTTATTTCTCTTAGTCTTCCAATTTCTCTTAATATATTAGGAATATTGTCTGCTGCTGCTAAGTAGACTTCGTAATTCTTACTAGTTAGAAGTTTACAATCATTCTCTTTTAAGTCTTCAACCTCTTTAATCATATCTTCAGTATCTACAGGAGTTACAATCTTTTTGGGTGGTTTTATTGTTTTTAAACTTTGAGATAAAGTTGAAATAATTTTTTCTTTAGGCTCAAAAGCATTAGCCAACATATATGTTTTTTTACGTAAAAACTCTGTAAAACTAGCTAAACTCTCATGCTCTTTCTGACTATTAACTGTTATTGGTTTTCCAATTCTAACCTTTATAACTCTTCTTTTTTGTGTAAGTAATTCTGAAGGTATTTTAGCAGTTCTAAATATGTCGTTTATTTTAGATAATTTATAAAACAACTGACTATTTTTTGCATGAAAATAAATAGGGACAACTGGAACTTCCGCTTTTTTAACTAATTTCATAGCTGCTTCCTCCCAAGGTTTGTCTACTACAAGTTTACCATCTCTATAAGTAGATACTTCTCCTGCAGGAAAAACCCCTAAAGGATGCCCATTTCTTAAATGCATAATAGAGCTTTTAAATCCTGCTATACTAGATTTTGCATCTTTATGATCTTCAAATGGATTAACAGGCATTACATATGGTTTTAAAGGCTCAATTCTATGTAATAAAAAATTGGCAATAATTTTAAAATCCTTGCGTTGTTCTAGCATTAACTTTAAAAGTAATATCCCATCAATTCCCCCTAAAGGATGGTTTGATATAGTTACATATGCACCATCTTTTGGTAATCTTTTTAAATCTTCTTCAGGTATTTCAAACTTAATTTCAAACTCGTCTAATAAACTATTTAAAAACGTAACATCACTTAAATGTTTGTTCCTATTATATACTTTATTTAATGTTGAAATTTTTAACACCTTCATAAGTAACCAACCTACAAAGGTTCCCATAAATCCGTATTTCCCTAGATTTATAGCTTTGGCAACTTCTTTAGCTGATACTAATCCCATTTATTTGTTATTTGGTCACTAATTGTACAGTTTCTAAAAACTGCTGTTTTAATAATACTGTTTTATCTTTTTCTATATCTAAAATAGCTTGATTTGTAAAATGTCTAATGGTAAAAAGATTAACATTTTCATGACAAGTTACTTTAAATTTGGCCTTTAAATGTAATAATAATGCATCAAGATTGTTGAAATTATTATCAAAACATACTGAAAAACTAATAGCAGAATTTTGAATAACATCTACCTTCATTTTATATAATGCTAATAACGTGAAAATTTCGCTTATATTTTCTTCTACGACATAAGAAAAATCTAATGTGGATATAGAAACTAGCACTTGATTCCTTTTTAAGATAAAACAAGGTAATAATGGTTTAATTCCTTTAGATTTATTAACAACTGTTCCGTTGTTTTCAGGATTAAGAAATGACTTTACATATAAAGGAATTTCCTTTTGTTGCAATGGTTGTAATGTTTTTGGGTGAATTACAGACGCACCATAAAATGCTAATTCAATAGCTTCTGTGTAAGATATGTTTTCTAATAACTGTGTTTTAGCAAAATACCTTGGGTCTGCATTTAAAACACCTGGAACATCTTTCCAAATAGTAACACTTTCAGCATTTATGGCGTAAGCAAAAACAGCAGCAGTGTAATCGCTTCCTTCTCTACCTAGCGTTGTGGTAAAATTATTGTCGTTACTACCTAAAAAACCTTGTGTTATATAAAGTGTATCTTTAGATACTGCTTGTTTTATTTGTTTTACAGTTTTCTCCCAATCTACATTTCCTTTTCTGTAATAGCTATCCGTTTTAATTAATGGTCTTACATCTAACCATGTGTTTTCTAGATTTATTTCGTTTAAATAGGCACTAATTATTGAGGTAGAAATAAGCTCTCCAAAACCAATAACTTGGTCGTAAACAAAATTATAATCCGGCGATTTATTTGTTTTAAAAAACAGTTTTAAATCATCAAAAAATGATGCAATAGTTTTAAAAACTGAATGTGCTTTGGTTTCGAATAAATCGGTTAAAATAGTATCATGAAATTTTTCTACAACCTGAATAGCAGTGGTAAGTTCTTCACTTTTATTAAAATAACAATCTATTACATGCTCCATTGCATTGGTAGTTTTACCCATTGCAGAAACCACAATTAAGGTCTTTTTATAACCTGTATGTTGTAAAACTTTAACTACATTTTTTACACCATTTGCGTCTTTTACAGAAGCACCACCAAATTTAAAAATTCTCATAATTATATTTTACTAAGATATTGTTCAATTCCATTATTATCCATTTGCACTAAATGCCAATTCTTTAATATGTTCGCGCCTCTACTTTCGTAAAATTTAATGGCAGTTGTATTCCAATCTAGAACTTCCCAACTTACTCTTTTTACTTCAAGCGATTTTCCTAATTTAATAACTTCATCTAATAATTTAGAACCTAATCCGAAACCTCTAAAAGCTTCTTTTACAACTAAATCTTCTAAATGAAGTGTTTTTCCTTTCCAAGTAGAATACCTAATATAAGTTAGCGCTATACCTACAACATTTTCTTGATTTGTTGCAACAAAACATTTAAATATGGGATGTTCTCCAAAACCATCTTCTTCAAGCTCTTTTAGTGTTAAAACAACTGCGTCTGGCTCTTTTTCAAATATGGCTAATTCGGTAATTAACTCAATTACTTGAGGCATATCTTGTTTTGTGGCTAACCTTATATTGTAATTCATTATTTAATTCTATTGTCCAAATATAATTTAAAGTTGCTCTTTCTTCATAATAATTAATCACGAAAACGTTATAGTAACTCAAAATTTATACGATATTTGCAGTAAAACTTTAGATATATGATTTCTACTCCAAAAACATTAGGGGAATTTATAATAGAAAACCAATCGTCTTTTAAATACACTTCTGGGGAACTATCGCGTTTAATAAACTCGATAAGACTAGCTGCAAAAGTAGTTAACCACGAAGTAAATAAAGCAGGTTTAGTTGATATTATAGGAAATGCTGGCGACACAAATATTCAAGGTGAAGACCAGCAGAAACTTGATGTTTATGCAAACGATAAATTTATACAGACCTTAACTAAAAGAAATATTGTCTGTGGTATTGCGAGCGAAGAAGAAGACGATTTTATATCTATTAATAGTCAAGATGCAAATAACCAAAATAAATATGTGGTTTTAATAGACCCATTAGATGGTTCTAGTAATATTGATGTAAACGTATCTGTTGGTACTATTTTTTCAATTTACAGACGTGTAACTCCAGTTGGAACTCCTGTTAAAATTGAAGACTTTTTGCAAAAAGGTAGCGAGCAAGTTGCTGCTGGTTATGTAGTATACGGAACATCTACCATGTTAGTTTATACAACCGGACATGGCGTTAACGGATTTACTTTAAATCCTGCTATTGGAACCTTTTACTTATCGCATCCAAACATGGAATTTCCATTAGATGGACAAATTTATTCTGTAAACGAAGGAAATTATGTTCATTTTCCACAAGGTGTAAAGAATTACATAAAATACTGTCAAGAAGAAGAAGGAGATAGACCTTACACTTCCAGATATATTGGAAGTTTAGTTTCAGATTTTCATAGAAACATGATTAAAGGTGGGATTTATTTTTATCCACAAACGTCTAAAGATAAAATGGGGAAGTTAAGATTGTTGTATGAATGTAATCCTATGGCATTTATTGCAGAACAAGCTAATGGTAAAGCTAGCGATGGGAAACAACGTATTTTAGATATTGTTCCCACAGAGCTTCATGAGCGTGTTCCTTTTTTCTGCGGAAGTAAAAACATGGTAGAAAAAGCAGAGACGTTTATGTAAAAAAAACGCAGAGAAATTTATTTCTCTGCGTTTTTTTTACATTATATATTCTTATTATTTAATCAATAATAACCTTTTCATTAATAGAGATATTATCTCCTTTAATAGATAATATATATAGTCCAGATTGTAACATCGATGTATTTATTGTCATCACATTATCTAAAACATCTTTTTTAGAAATTACTTGACGTCCATTTATATCACTAACAACTATAGATACATTTCCATAAAATTTAGAAACAGAGACATTAATCTCGTTATTAGCAGGATTAGGATAGATTTTAAATGCTTTACCATTATTAAAATCTTGAACACTTAATGACGTACAATTAGCTAAAGTCGGGTCTGTATCTGGAGGTGTTGTAAAATCTTCTACTTGATCTGTTCTTGAATTAGAAGAACCTTGAGATGCATTAACACCTAAACCTCTAGCAGCAAAAACTTCCCAAATCATACATTGATCTTCTCCACCATCAGCTGCATCGGCAGCTAAAATACCATCTCTACCTTGAACAAAACCAGCACCACATGGTTGTAATTTCAAACCATCTAAAACTAATTTCATTACTTTATTATTTCCTCCTGTACCATTATATAGATCTGAATCAAAACCATACTTATCAACATAAGCCCAAGTTAAATCCCATAATACTGTTGCCCATACTGAACCTATACCATGAGGTTGAGAAGTTAATCCAGTATTATTAGTATCACCATAAGTAAATGGATTTACTGCAGTATCTGTTGAATATTGATAAGGTCTAATTCCTCCACCACTAACACCTTGTCCAATTGCAAATGTCCCAATACCTCTACCTGTTTCAGGTAAATCTGAAGCTTTCATAGTAATCATTAAACCAAACCAATCAGACCAACCTTCTCCCATTTGCTCAGCATTACCTAAACATCCAGGATTAAAAGGTCCACCTGCTAAACGAGATGAAATACCATGACCATACTCATGACCAACAATAACATTATCTAAATCTCCGTCTATTTGATATGGCCCAGCATCTAATAAAGTTGCATTAATTGTATCTCCATTTAATAAAGCAGTTATAATAGCCTCTCCATCAGCTTGATTAACCATTACAGAAGGGATATTTACAGTTGCTCCAGTTGCTCCACCTCCCATTTGTATTGGAGCGTCAGGAACATTATTAACAACAATAACAGCTAAAGCATTATTATCTTGAGCTTTTTTCACTTTAAAACCAAATTCACAAACACCTCTTCTTATCACTACAATTTTACCAGCTAAAGCAGCACCATTTGTAACGGCATTACAACCATCATTAACATCTGTAGAAGCCATTCCAGAAATATTGTTATCTACTATTAATGCTAAATCTGATGTAATTGGAGTAGATGTTAATGAATCCCCAAACGTTGCAATTGTAGCAGTATATCCACCCGCAAGAGCACCATTATTAATCGTTAATGGTTCTCCTGGAGGTCCTGATGCAGACCATAAAAACATAGTCATAACAGGATTTCCACCATCAGCAGGAGTCCCGAATGTTGCGTTATTTAAACCGCTTCCATCTTGTGCGTCTGCATAAACAAAATCATTTGCAGCACCACCATTTCCATAATTATTTTGTTGAAAATTACCACTAGCTTCATCAAAACCATATTGATACCATATATCATGCATCATATTGTTCATATAAAAAAGATTTGTAATCGCAAGATCTTGATAACCTAAAGGATTTTGATCAATATTAGTATCATATCCAGAAAAGTTAAGAGCTGCTCCTCCATCCGGAACATATCCTAAATCATCATCATTCCCATCGATATCTTCTTGTGCCCACACATTATTACCTCTTGTAATGGTATACTCTGCTCCTGTTGAGCCATTTGTATCATGCCATCCAAAAGGGGATGCGTCTAAACTAGCAGGCTGACTTACTAATTGTAAAGGTCCGTGATTTGGACTTTCAGCAGGTAATGCAAAAACATTATACTGAGATCCATCAACTAACATAGAACTAGACTTAAATAAATTGAATGCTGAATGGTTTTCTGAATGATTCTTATGGTTTGAATGATTTCCATCTCCAAAATCGCAAGACAAAATCCAATTATTCATATTTTCAATTTCACCCGTAACAGCATTAACTCTTACACTATACCAATTTTTTGAATCTAAAGTCTGAATACTTAAATTCCATGATAAAATTAAGTCTCCTTCATTATTCAATGTATAATTTAGTTCAACTGGAATTTCTGTTTTAGAAATATCACCCTTAGAAAAAGTATACGAGTTATTAGAATTATTAATTAACTGAACATTATTTAAAGCTCCTAAACCATAAGTTTGTGAAACAGCCTGAACAGCTTGTAAAGGGGTTTTCACAGGAGTTACTGTATTAACTTTATTTGCAATATCTGCAACAAATGCATTAGCGAAATTTATAACAGCATTATTTCTAATTGCGACACTAGAAACTGCATTATAAATTTTTATTCCTTGATAAGATTGATTTAAATATAAATGGTGTAAATCTGAAACTTTTGAGTAATAATCGTTGGTTACGACTAAATCTTCAATATCAGATGACGTTAAATTATATTTCTGATAATAATTATTTAACCAATTAGTTGCTATTGTTTTGTTTGGCGATTCTGGTGTATTCTGTGCTAAAGCAGAATTGATTCCAAAAAACAAAAAACAAAGCATCACTAAAAATGTGTAATTCTTTTTCATAGCTTAAGTTATAATGATTTGAAAAACAAAGATAAGAAGAATTTAATTATTTATTAAAAAAACATCTTAGCATCTACAAAGCATGTTTTGTAAGACTTTTTAATTAATTTTGTTCAACAATATAAACATATGAAATATAGTGTCTTAAATAACGTTGAATCTCCTAAGGACTTAAAGCATCTAAGTCTAATAGAACTTACAACACTTGCAGAAGAATTAAGGCATTTTATAATTAATATTGTAGCTACAAAAGCTGGACACCTTGGCTCAAGCTTAGGTGTTATAGAACTTTCTATTGCCATACATTACATTTATGATACACCAACGGATTTAATTATTTGGGATGTTGGTCATCAAGCTTATGTACACAAAATTCTTACAGAAAGAAAATCAATATTTGAAACCAATAGACAACTTGGTGGGCTTAGTGGTTTTCCTAAAATAAGTGAATCTAAATACGATGCTTTTGGTGTAGGTCATTCTTCAACATCTATTTCTGCCATTCTTGGAATGTCTATTGCTTCTAAAATAAAAAATAAAGTCAAAGAACACATTGCCATAATTGGAGATGCATCTATTGCTAGCGGAATGGCTTTTGAAGCACTTAATCATGCTGGCGCAACCAATAATAATATTACTGTTATTTTAAATGATAATACTATTGGAATTGACCCAAGTGTTGGTGCTTTAAAAGAATACTTAAAAGATGTAAAAAGTGGTATTTCTGAAAGAGACAACATCTTTGAAGCTTTAAATTTTAAATATCTTGGACCAATTGATGGACATGATTTAGACACACTGATTAAAACCATGAAAACCTTAAAGTCTATTGAAGGACCAAAATTTCTTCATATAGTTACTAAAAAAGGTAAAGGACTTAAGCAAGCTGAAGAAAATCAAATCACTTATCACGCGCCTGGAAAATTTAATCCAACCACAGGAGACATTGAAGTACCAAAAACTAACAATCTCGCTCCAAAATTTCAAGATATATTTGGCTTAACAATTTTAGAATTAGCAAAACAAAACGATAAGATTATTGGAATTACACCAGCAATGCCTACGGGTAGTTCTTTAAAATACATGATTGAAGCTTTTCCCGAACGTGCTTTTGATGTGGGAATTGCTGAGCAACATGCAGTTACTTTAGCTGCTGGAATGGCAACTCAAGGTTTAATACCTTTTTGCACTATTTATTCTACGTTTTTACAACGTGCTTACGACCAAGTAATTCACGACGTGGCTTTACAAAATTTACCTGTAATTTTTTGTGTTGATAGAGCTGGATTAGTAGGAGAAGATGGACCAACACATCATGGGGTTTTTGATTTAAGCTTTTTGAACTGCATTCCTAATCTTATTATTTACGCACCTAAAGATGCCATAGAATTTAGGAATATACTTTATACGGCACAATTAGGTTTAAATCATCCAATTGCCATAAGATATCCAAGAGGAAAAGGAGAGATTCTGGATTGGAAACAACCTTTTAAAAAGCTAGACATTGGGAAAGCTAAAGAATTAAAAAAAGGAACCAAATTAGCAGTTATATCTATTGGAACTATAGCTCAAAATATTACTAAAGCAATAAACAAATTAGACAACAATTCTGAAATTGGACATTATGATATTCGATTTTTAAAACCTTTAGATGAAGACTTATTACATTCAGTTTTTAGTTCTTATAAAATTATTTTAACTATTGAAGACAATGCGTTAATAGGCGGACTATTTTCTACAATAAGCACTTTTGCTTCAAAATATAACTATTCTAATCCTATAAATTGTATTGGAATTCCAGATGAATTTATTGAACATGGAACTGTTGAGCAATTACATGATCTAGTAAGATTAGCTTCAGAAAAAATTGAAGAAAAAATGAGATATTTATTAAAATAGAAAGCTCTCAAATTAATTTGAGAGCTTTCTTAATTACATCTATTTATATACTATTTTACCTCTTAATAATTTTCTTAATTAATTGATTAGAATCTGTTTCAATTTTAAGGAAATAAGACCCTGATGAATAATCTGAAAGATCTATATCAAATCTATTTTCAGTATTATAATTTTTGTTTTCAAAAATCACTCTACCTGTCATATCAAGTAATTGAATATTTAAAAAGCTAGTTTTATTTAAACCACTAATTGTAACAATACCATTAGTTGGGTTAGGAAATATTTTAAAATCTTCCTTACTTTGATTTAAAACACTTAATGTAGGATTAATATTTACAGTAAAATTAATAGCTTGAGGTGCTAAACTAGACCCACAATCGTTTATAAAACTGGCTTGTACACTCCATGCTCCTTCAATAGAAGGATCGTTATCAACAACTGAAGAAAAACTAATCGTATTATTTGTATAAGTTGCTGAATCAGGTCCTGTCCATATTAATGTTCCGTTGAATGCCGAAGCTGGCAATTGTAGATCTAAATCAGATCCTGGAAGCAACTCTACGTTCCCTCCATTCGCAAAAGAAATAAAACTACCCGAATCTATAGAATATTCAGTATCTCCATCTGTTAAATCAGGATTAGTAGGGTTAATTATTAAATTTACTGATTTGTTTTTACTAGTATCACCATTAGGTGTAACAGTTATTGGGAAATTCCCTGAAACCCCAGCAGGTATTCCAGAGACAGACAAACTAAATAACCCTGTATCTTTCATAGTAGCAGGAGAAAAAGTCGCGATTGCTCCAGAAGGTAATCCAGAAGCTGTAAATGGTGTATCTGTGTCATATGCATTTTGTTCGTAAAACACAAAATCGTAAACCACAGTTGTAGTCCCTTGACAAACCTCTTTTAAACCTGAGTCTCCATTATCTATTAAAAAATTAGGTGTGCAAAATACTGGAAGATCGTATGCATGTGCGCCATCAGATGTACTATTTGTATTCCCTTGATTTGCACTAAGACCTACTCCTCTTCTTGCAAAAGCACTCCATATTACACACTGATTTGCGCCGCCATATAAGTTATTATCTGCTTGCAAGATAGCATCTCTTCCATCGACAAAACCTGGATCACAAGCGGTTAATTTCATTGCTTCAACTACTAAGTTTAAAGCAATTGTATTACCAAACATACCGTTAGAATCATATATATCCTCGGTGAAACCATGTACTGCAATTAAGTCCCAAGTCATATCCCATAAAATCCCAGCCCATACAGAACCAACACCATGAGGAACAGTATAGGTTGCATTACCAGTATCAGCTCTTAGGGTTTCGTAAGTCATAGGATTATTAGAAATATCTCCTGAATAAGGCGCAGGTCTTATTCCTTGACCATCTGGCGCTTGACCTACTACAAATGTACCAGTTCCACTTAGAGCAATTCCGTTGTCTATATCTTTCAATAATAAAATTTTACCAATAAAATCTCCCCAGCCTTCACCCATGGATTCTGTTGCGTTCACACATCCAGAATTAAAACGACCTCCAACTAATCTAATATTAATTCCGTGTCCATATTCATGTCCTACAACTCCATTGTCAAAATCACCATCTATATTTACAAATGCTGGCGGTACAGATGGTACATTAAATGTTCCGTTTACAGTACCTAATGCTATTTCTGAAATAATAGCTTCACCATCAGATTGATTTAAACCATAAGTAGGTATTGTTATAGCTGCATCTCCACCACCTAACGGCGGATCTCCTGGGCTTACATTATTAACTATAAGTATAGCAACTGCACCTGCATTTTGTGCATTAATAGTCTTTGCAGTGAAATTACAGGCACCTCTTCTAACTACTGCTATATTACCATTTAAAGCAGCTGCATTAACAGCCGCTTCACAACCATCACTTGTATCTGGGGTTCCATCGTCAATCAACACTAGATTTGATGTAATAGGAGAAGTAACAGGTACGTCTCCAGCAGTAAAATTATTGTCTACAGCCAAATAATCTCCAGCTAAGTAAGTGTTATTAATTGTTAGCAAAGGTTGCGCATTAGCATCGTAAGCGCCTTGATTCCATAAAAACATTTGCATCCTACCATTATTCCCATCAGTTGGTGTAGAAAAATTTGCGTTATTTACTCCACTACCATCTTGAACATCAGCATCTACTGGATCACCATTACTTCCTCCATTTGCAAAATTATTTTGTTGAAAATTTCCTGACGCCTCATCAAAACCATATCTATAATAGACATCATGTACAACATTACTCATGTAAAATAATTGAGTAGCAGCTGCATCTATGTAAGAGCTTGCTGCAACACTTGGTCCTCCATATGTGTAATCAAAAACCAAACCTGTGTTACTTTGATTTGTTAACGGACCATTACCGTTATTCCCATTTTGATCATCTCTTGCAATTACATTATTTCCTCTTGTGGTTGTATAAGCCGAACCATCATTATGCCAGCCGCTTGGTGATGCAGTAGGATCATCTGGATTTGATATCAATTCAAAATTTCCATGATTTGGACTTTCTGAGTAATAAGGTAAGACTCTGTATGATCCTGCCATTAAAAATGTTTCGGTATTATTTTTAAAAATTTCAGAAGAAAAATCTACAGCTGTATCTTGCTCCGGTATATATTTGTGATTATGTGGTTTATCCGAATCCCAATTACACGACAAAACCCAATCGTTTTGACTAACAAACTCACCTGTAACAGCATTAATTCTTGTATTCCACCAATGAGACCCATCCTTAAAATCTAAATTAACATTCCAAGTTAGCTCTATTTTATTTTCAGAAATTAACTCATATATTAAGTTAACCTTAATATCACTCTGTAAATCCTGTGTTTTCTCAAAAACGTACACACCTTTGTCCTTATCAAAATCTAATAATTTTGGGGTAACATTTGTTAATTTGTGAAATTCTAATGATTTAATTACAGCATCTTTTGGCAATAAAGTAGGTGCTTGAACTGTTATTTTTGACTCTAAACCCTTAACAAACCTAGTATTAGCAATACTAACTACACCATCTACCTTAAGTATAGTTGTAATGGTATTTCTTACAACAATATTATTGTGAGTTTGAACTAGGTAATAATACCAAGCATTTTTATTTCTTGAAGAGGCATCGCTTTGAATAATCCAAGAATCTAAATCGGATTCAAGATAATTAGATTTCATGTTTTCATTTAAAGCATTTTGTATATCATTAAGATTAGTTGGCTTAATAGATTCATCAAAATACTGTGCACTTGCTGTAAAAACAACACAAAATAGTGATAATAATAGGTACTTTTTTTTCATAGTTACATTCATTAATTTTTCCGAACTTAAATATAACTATAATTTATAATTACACAAAAAAAACAATTATTTATTGAATAAATTTAACTTATTACACCTTTAATTTTTGAATATCTCATTATTGCATTAGAATCTGACAATAAAGATATAAAATGACATACGCCTAATAATCTCCCGTAAACAGATGTTGTATTATAATCTATAGTTTTGGGTAAATCATGCATTAATAACTTATCGTAAGCTGTTGCTTCATTATAATACATACTATTTACCGCTTTTGTATATTTAGTTAAAAGCGTATTTATAACCTCGTAACCAACAATTTCTTTATCTATAACTTCTTGACATTTATAAACCTTTTCTATACTAAGGTTTATAATATCGTTTATCTGTGCTTCGTATTTACTTTTATCTAGAAGTGATATATTAAATTCTCCACTTAAAATAGCTTCTTCGTTTTTTAAGAATAGTGTAGAAGCTTCGTTTATTAGTGTGTTTATTGCTAATGCTCTTAAGTAACTTAATCTGTCTTGTGTACTTTCTAATTGAGAATATTTTTCCTTATTAATTGTATCTCTAACTAGATTTATTAAATATTCTAGCGCATATTCTTCAGGAATTAAACCTAAATTTATACCATCTTCAAAGTCAATTATAGTGTAACAAATATCGTCTGCTGCTTCAACTAAAAATGCTAATGGATGACGATTATAACTTACATCTTCAGCTTTACCTCTTTTTAGTAAGCCTAATTCTTCAGCTATATCTTGAAACGCTTTCTTTTCAGATTGAAAAAAACCGTATTTTTTATCCGAAATAGCTTTTGTAGGCTTTTTAGGTAAAGATTCTTTTGGGTATTTTGTAAAAGCACCAAGGGTTGCATAACTTAAACGCAATCCGCCTTCTCTACCTTTTCTTGATTGTGTTACAATTTTAAAACCGTTGGCATTTCCTTCAAAATCGCATAAATCTTGATATTCCTTTTCGCTTAATTGGTCTTTATATTCTAATCCTTGACCTGACTTAAAAAACTCTCCTATAGCTTTCTCTCCAGAATGACCAAATGGTGGATTTCCAATGTCGTGAGCTAAAGCTGCAGATGCCACAATAGCACCAAAATCGTTAGCTTGATAGCCTAAACTATCTTTTAAATAGGGATGTTTTTCTAATATCTTTTTCCCAACTAATCTTCCTAGAGACCTACCAACTACACTAACTTCTAAACTGTGTGTTAATCTTGTATGGACGAAATCTGTTTTAGATAATGGAATAACTTGTGTTTTATCTTGAAGACTTCTAAATTCTGTTGAAAAAATAACACGATCGTAATCGACTTCAAAACCTAAACGCGTTTCGTCTTGTTCTTTTCTTAAACGTTTATTTGTATCTCCTTGTCTTTTTAAAGACAAAAGCTGTTCCCAATTCATCATAAGTTTAGATTATTTCCAAGAAATAGTTTCCATTAATTTCTGGATATCGTTTTTTAAGTAATGTGCTGCAGGTAAGATAGAATCGTAATTAGGTTTAGCATAAAAATATAACGAACCTGTTAAAAAATGACTGGTACTATCTGTAACATAAAATTGCGATTGAGAAGCTGCGTTTCCACCAACTTCGTAAAACATACCATATACTTTTCGCTCTTTGTTATCGTAGATTTGCTCTACAATCTCATCGGCTTTTTTGGTGTGTTCTTGTGTGAAATTCTGAGCATCTAATAAATATTCTTTTAGATTTTCTGGATTATTTTTTACTGGCTTATAGGTTAAATAAATAGTTCCTTTTAGCTTTGGATACACTATGTTTATGGCATAACTTTCTTTATCGCTTTTAAGCCTAGAAATCTGTAAAGAATCACTAAGTGTATTCATTTCAAAAGTAAAAGGTAAGTCTGCTTCTTTAACTTTATACTTCGCTTCTGGGTAACTTAATCTTAATTGCGCACTTGGCTTTGGTGTAACATCTTCTTCACAAGACACCAAAATAAAAACTAGTAATAAGTATATAAGGTTGTTTTTCATAACTTAAGGTAAGGTTACTTTTAAACGCTTTATTCGTTTTTTGTCTAAAGCCTCAATAGTAAAAACGTAATTTTCGAAATTTATTTTACTGTTTCGCTTAGGGAATTTCCCGGAAACTTCAAGAATTAAACCTGCAAGTGTTTCGGCTTCGCCTTTTTTTGCTTCAAAAACGGATTCGTCATCTAATTTAATCACTTTATAAAAATCTTTTAAAGCTGTTTTTGCTTCAAATACATAATTTTTTTCGTCTAATTTAGAATATATTAAATCTTCGTCATCAAATTCATCGCTTATATCTCCAACAATTTCTTCAATAACATCTTCTAAAGAAATTAAACCAGAAGTTCCACCATATTCATCTACCACAACTGCTAAATGGACTTTTTTCTCTTGGAACTCAGTCATTAAATCGTCTAATTTTTTATTCTCTGGAACAAAAAATGGCGCTCTTAATAATGTGGTCCAATCAAAGTTTAAATCGTTATTATGTGGTAAAAGATCCTTCACATAAAGAATACCTTTAATTTGGTCTATACTTTCTTCATAAACCGGTATTCTAGAATACCCTTTTTCTATTAATTTAGGTAAAATATCCTTAAACGTTTCAGAGTTATTTAATGCAAAAATATCTATTCTTGGTTGCATTACTTGTCTGGTATCTGTGTTTCCAAAAGAGACAATTCCTTGTAGGATTTTCTGTTCTTCGTCCGTGGTATCCTCGTCGCTTGTTAATTCTAATGCTTGAGATAATTGGTCTACACTTAGGTTTACTTTTTGCATTCCTAATTTATTATGTATTCCAATTGTTATAGCTCGCATTGGCATACTTAAAGGCGAAAACAACACATCTAAAACCTTTAATGGATAAGCCATTAGTTTGGCAAACTTTACATTGTTTCTACTAGCATAAATTTTTGGCAAAATCTCTCCAAAAAGTAATATTAAAAATGTAATTAATACAACTTCTAAAACAAACTTTACAATTTCTGAAGAAATACCAGAAAACATAATATCTCCTAGGTAAGCAAAGAGAATTACAACAGCTATATTAATAAAGTTATTAGCCACAAGAATGGTTGCTAATAATTTTTTTGGTCTTTCTAAGAGTTTAGAAATAATAACAATACTCTTATCTGAAATCTCTTCTTCTAAAACAGATTTAGATAATGAAAAAAATGCGACTTCTGCTCCAGATATTAATGCTGAAAAAAACAGAAGCACAAAAAGTAAAAGAAAGCTAATAATATTGGACAACATTGAGGTGTCTATAGCTAAAAATGAAATAAATAAACTGGCGGGTTCGGGATCCAATGGAATTAATTTTTAATTAAAATGGTAAATCGTCTTTTTCGGATTTATCTGTGTTTGATTTTTGCTCAACTTGAGGCTTTATTTCGGCTTGAGCTTGTGCATTTGGTGTGTTTTGAGAATCTTTCTTAGTACTCAAAAACGTAAAATCTGTAACTTGTATCTCTGTTGAATAGCGATCGTTTCCAGAATCGTCTTGCCATTTTCTTGACTTAATTCTTCCTTCTACATAAACCTTATCACCTTTAGTTAAATATTTTTCACAGATTTCTGCTGCTTTATTTCTAACTACAATATTATGCCATTCTGTATTTGTAATACGCTCGTTTGTTTGCTTACTTACATAACTTTCGTTGGTAGCTAATGGAAAACGACCAACACAATTTCCTCCTTCAAAATAGTGCATTTTAACTTCGTCTCCTAAATGACCAATAAGCATTACTTTATTTAATGTTCCAGACATAATATTTTAATTTAAATGGCTAATCTACTGCTTCAATTTAATAAAGTTACAAAAAAAATAAAAGTTCGTACTAAAATTTAAAATCTTTAAGAAAATTTTCGACTAAAACCGGTACCGGAAAATCATTTATCTTGTTAATCTTAATAGCTTTTTTCTGAATTTCTTCAGTTTTCACAATCCAAAATCTTGTATATAAATGTTGATGTGATAATTTATGAACTATAATGTCTTCATTATATAAAGATAACTCAAAGTCCTTCAACTTTAACTCCTTTGATATATATGAAGCGATTTCTTTTGTATCAACCTCATTTTTACTTTCATATAAAGGAAACTGATACAAGTTTTGCCAAATTCCTTTTCCAACTCGTTGTTCTAATCTAATAGTATCTTGACTTAAAATAACTAAAAAATTGAAATACTTATTAGTAACTTTTGTCTTTTTAAGTTTTACCGGTAGTTCTTTAACCTTATTAGTATTAAAAGCTACACAATTATTATTAAAAACACAACTACTGCATATAGGTTGTTTTGGTTTACAAACCCGAGAACCATAATCCATTATAGCTTGATTAAAGGTTGCAGGTTGCTTTTTATCTAACAATTCTTGAGCTAAGATTTTAAATGCTTTTATTCCAAGCGTGCTATTAATTGGTGTTTCTATACCATAAATTCTAGAAAGCACTCTATAAACATTACCATCTACAACTGCAGTTTTCTCGTTATAACAAATAGAAGCAATTGCGCTTGCTGTATAATCACCAACACCTTTTAATTTAATAATGTCTTTATATCTTGAAGGAAACTCGCCGTTTAGCTCATTTACAATGTATTTTGCCGAAGCATGCAAATTTCTAGCTCTAGAATAATACCCCAAACCTTGCCATAAATTTAAAACGTCTTCCTCTTTTGCTGCTGCTAAATCAAAAACCGATGGGTAATTAGCGACAAAAGACGTGTAATATGGCCAACCTTGTACTACTTGAGTTTGCTGTAATATGATTTCCGACAACCAAATATAATATGGGTTTTTAGTTTCCCTCCAAGGTAGCTCTCGCTTGTTTACTGAATACCAATTAATTAGAGATTTTGAAAAATTCATTTGGGCTTAAAAATATAAAAGACGAAATTAATCCTTTATTGTATTAAATTTTAATGAATTAGGTTTGAAATATTGAATATTAAATGACTATATTTGCAAGCCTTATAAATTTAGTAACTTAATTACAATAAAATGACTAAAGCAGATTTAGTATCTATAATTTCCGAGAAATTAGGAATAGAAAAAGGAGATGTTCAAGCAACAGTTGAAACTTTCATGGAAGAAGTGAAAATTTCTTTAGAAGCTGGAGATAATGTTTACCTTAGAGGTTTTGGAAGTTTTATAATTAAAACTAGAGCAGAGAAAACTGGTCGTAATATTTCAAAAAATACGACTATTAAAATCCCTGCACATAATATACCTGCGTTTAAGCCTGCAAAAGTTTTTGTAGAAGGTGTAAAAACTAACGTAGAAGTAAAATAAAACGAATTATTAATCTAAAAAACCTATTGATTTATGCCAAGCGGTAAGAAACGTAAAAGACACAAGGTTGCGACACACAAGCGTAAGAAGAGAAGACGCGCTAATCGTCACAAGAAAAAGAAATAATTCAAAAAAGTAGTTGCAAGACTACTTTTTTGGTTTATTAAAACAACAGTTCTTTGAAATAGAGTTCTATCTTAATTTACAACCTAATTAAGCTAGAAACTCATTGGATTTAATCATCCTGTGAAAGAAATAATGTATAATCCATCTGTACTTAATTGTATGGATAAAAATTAACGATATGGAAAAAGAATTGATTATTCGATCTAATCCTGAACATGTTGATTTTGCCTTATTAAAAGATGGAAAACTTATTGAATTACATAAAGATGAAGATGATAACAAATTTGCTGTAGGCGATATATTTATTGCTAAAGTACGCAAAGCTGTTCCGGGATTAAACGCGGCATTTGTAAATGTAGGCTACGAAAAAGATGGCTTTTTACACTACCACGATTTAGGACCAAAAATATCTTCAGTTTTAAAATTCACTAAAAGTGTAAGCACAGGTAAACTTAAAGATTTTTCTTTAAAAAATTTCCCATTTGAACCAGACATTGCTAAAGACGGAAAAATTAGCGATGCCATTAAATCTAATCAGTCTATACTGGTACAAGTTGTTAAAGAACCTATATCTTCTAAAGGCCCAAGAATAAGCTCAGAGCTTTCTCTTGCCGGCAGATATATAGTTTTAGTGCCTTTTTCTAACAGAATTTCTATTTCACAAAAAATAGAAGACAAAGAGGAAAAAGACCGTTTAAAACGACTTGTTAAAAGCATAACACCACAAGGATTTGGTGTTATTGTTAGAACAGTAGCAGAAGGCAAAAAAGTTGCCGAACTAGACGCAGATTTACAAAACTTACTAGAAAAATGGACTGCAATGTGTAAGAAATTACACAAAGCTAACCATCCAAGTAAAGTTTTAGGAGAATTAAATAAAGCCTCTTCTATTTTAAGAGACATATTTAACGACTCCTTTACAGGAATTCAAGTAGATGATGAACAACTATTTGAAGAAGTAAAAGATTATGTGCAAACCATTGCACCTAAAAAAGAATCTATTGTAAGACATTACAATGCTAACGTTCCTATTTTTGAAAAATACGGTATAGAACGTCAAATAAAAACAGCTTTTGGAAAAACTGTCTCTATGGCTAGAGGTGCATACCTTGTTATAGAACATACAGAAGCACTTCATGTTATTGATGTTAATAGTGGTAATAGATCTAACAAAGCAAATTCTCAAGAAGACACGGCTTTAGAAGTCAATCTAATCTCTGCAGCCGAGGTTGCAAGACAATTACGTCTTAGAGATATGGGAGGAATTATTGTTGTCGATTTTATTGACTTGAATACTGCCGAACATAGAAAACAACTTTTCGATTATTTACGAGAAGAAATGAAAGATGATAGAGCAAAACACAAAATATTACCTCCAAGTAAATTTGGACTAATACAAATTACAAGACAACGTGTAAGACCTGAAATGAACATTAAGACGCGAGAAGCTAATCCTAATGGAGATAAAGGTGAAGAAATTGAAGCACCAATAGTATTGGTACAGAAAATTACACACGAACTTGATCAACTAATTAAAAAAGGTCATAAAAAGATAACTATTAATACGCATCCTTTTATTGCAGCCTTTTTAACCAAAGGATATCCGTCCATCCGTTCAAAATGGTTTCTTGAACACAAAAAATGGGTTAAAATATTACCAAGAGATGCATACACTTATCTAGAATACCATTTCTACGATAAAGATGGCAAGCTCATTAAATAACCAAAAACGCGTTACTATAATTTAGTAACGCGTTTTTTTGTGCCTAATTTTAAAATTGAGTCATAAAAAAAGTGCTTTGGAAACCAAAACACTTTTTAAATTTATATAATGTAAAGCTTAATAAGCTCTTTCTTTATTTCCTTCAAAGAAATTAATAAATGCTCTATTTACTACTCTTTGTCCTCCTGGCGTAGGATAATCTCCTGTAAAATACCAATCTCCTAAGTTTTTAGGACATGCAATATGAAGATTCTCTACAGATTGATAAATAATATCTACGTCTGCTTTTAAACCTTCAGAACTTAATAGTTCTGCAATTTTCTTAGAGATTTCCTCGTCTGTATATAAACCATATAAATCTTTAACAACATTCTTAACTTCAGAATCTGGAAGATTTACTTGCTCTATACATTTCTTGTAAGTTTCTTCCACTAAATGATATTTATTATCATCTTTTAAAAGCGCTAACATAGCTCTAAAAGCAATTAAACCTTCTAGGTTTGCCATGTCTATTCCATAACAATCTGGATAACGAATTTGCGGTGCAGAAGACACTACAATTATCTTTTTAGGATTTAATCGATCCATCATGGTTAAAATACTTTTCTGTAAAGTTGTACCACGAACAATAGAATCGTCTATAATGACTAAATTATCTGTTGGTCTTACAGAGCCATAAGTTATGTCGTAAATATGTGCTACTAAATCATCTCTACTATCATCGTCTGTAATAAAGGTTCTTAGTTTTGCATCTTTAATTGCTATTTTTTCGGTACGTAATCTTTTAGCTAAGATCTCTTTAATTTTTTCAGGAGTTCTGTTTTCTTCCTGAAGTAATAAGTGCTCTTTTTGCTTATTTAAAGATAATTCTCCTTCTTTAATCATTCCGTAATAAGACACTTCTGCAGTGTTTGGAATAAATGAGAAGACAGAGTTTTCAATATCGTTTCCAATAGATTTCATAATCTGCGGAAATAATAAACGTCCTAATTTTTTTCGTTCTTTATATATTTCCTGATCACTACCACGAGAGAAATAAATACGCTCAAAAGAACATGCTTTCTTTTCTAATGGTTCTAATATTTGTTGAATAGTTGTTTCTCCACCTTTTTTAATAATAATGGCTTTTCCTGGATCTAATTCTATAACATCATCAAAAGCTACATTAAATACAGTTTGAATAACTGGTCTTTCTGAAGCTACTACAACTACCTCATCATTTTCGTAATAATATGCTGGTCTAATTCCTGCGGGATCTCTTAATACAAAAGCATCTCCATGACCTAACATTCCTGCCATAGCATATCCACCATCCCATTTTTTAGCAGATTTCTTTAAAATCTTAGAAATATTTAATCTTTCGGCAATAACTTTAGAAGCTTCAACCTTAGATAAACCTTCTTTTTTTGCTTCTTTATATAATTTAGACACTTGTCTATCCAAGAAGTGACCAATTTTTTCCATTACTGTAATGGTATCAGCTTCAGCTTTTGGATGTTGTCCAATATCTACTAAATCTTGAAATAACTTACTAACATTAGTCATATTAAAGTTACCCGCAACAATTAAGTTTCTGTGCATCCAACTGTTTTGTCTTAAAAACGGATGAACACTTTCTACACTATTTACGCCAAATGTCCCGTAACGTACGTGACCTAAAAATACTTCACCTAGATAAGGCACTTCTTCTTTTAGCCTTCTAACATCATCGTTTAAAGTAGGATCTACTTTTAATGCTGAGTTAATTCTGTCATTAATTTGTCCAAAAACATCTTGAATAGGTAATTGCTTATTAGACCTTACACGACTAATATAGCGTTGACCTGGATCCATATCTAATTTTATACTTGCAAAACCAGCACCATCTTGACCTCTATTGTGCTGTTTCTCCATCATTAGATACATTTTATTTACGCCATAAAATGCTGTTCCGTATTTTTCCTTATAAAACTCTAATGGTTTTTTAAGTCTAATTAATGCAATTCCACATTCGTGTTTTAAAGCGTCACTCATAATATTGTATTGTGTAGGTTAAGTCGTAATAACTTGTTTTTATTTACTTTAAAGGTAATAAAAAAGCGCTCTAAAATTTAGAGCGCGTTTAATTATGATTCTATATTGAAATGTGTCAAGGTTTTAAACTGTTTTAGTCTGTCTTGAATTTCTTGTTCTGTTAGATTTACCATTCTTTCGGTTCCAAACTTCTCTACACAAAATGATGCTAGAGTAGATCCATAGATAACGGCATTCTTCATATTATTAAAAGATAAATCTTCGGTCTTTGCTAAATAACCTGCAAATCCTCCTGCAAATGTATCTCCTGCTCCAGTTGGATCAAAAACTTCTGCTAATGGTAATGCTGGTGCGTAAAACATTTTTTCACTATGGAATAATAAAGCGCCATGTTCACCCTTTTTAATAACCACATACTTTGGTCCCATTGCATGAATTTTCTTAGCAGCGTTTACTAATGAATATTCTCCAGATAACTGACGAGCTTCTTCATCGTTAATTGTAATAACATCTACTTTAGAAATCACGTTTTTTAAATCGTCTAAAGCTATATTCATCCAAAAGTCCATTGTATCCAAAATTACTAATTTTGGCTTATTGGTCATTTGCTCTAAAACACCTAATTGCACTAATGGATGTAAATTACCTAGCATTACAATTTCGGCATCTTTATATGCATTTGGCACCACAGGATTAAAGGTTTCTAAAACATTTAATTCTGTTACTAGAGTGTCGCGAGAATTCATATCATTATGATATTTCCCAGACCAGAAAAAAGTTTTTCCGTCTTTTACAATCTCCACGCCATCTACATTGACATTTCTATTAGATAATAAATCTAAATATTCTTGTGGAAAATCGCCACCAACCACAGACACTGCTGCTGCATCTACATTAAAATTAGATGCCGATAAACCTATATAAGTTGCTGCACCACCAAGAATTTTATCGGTTTTACCAAAAGGTGTTTCAATAGCATCAAAAGCTACAGTGCCGACTATGACTAATTTACTCATAAATGTATTTTAAATGAACTGCAAATTTACATAAATTATTTAGGATTGAAAGTACTGATATTTAAAATGATTGTTAAACTGATTTATTAACTTATTTCCTTCCAAAATCTGCAGGAATTTCTCCCCAAGCTTTAGTTTCCCATTTTACAATGGTAGTTTTATAAGTATTAGTTTTAAGCCAAGCTTCGGCACGTTCTACTAGATCAAAGACTGGTTTGTTCTTTTCATTTCTAGCTAACTTAGTATTGCATTTTTTCTTTCTAACCCAACTCATCGCTGTTCTAGAGTCTGTATAAATTAAACGTTCACTATTATGCTTTTTTAAAAAACTAAGTCCATGAACTAATGCTAAAAACTCACCTATATTGTTGGTGCCTTCTGCAAACGGACCTTGAATAAACAATTGTTGCTTAGATTTAGTATCTACACCTCTATATTCCATAATCCCTGGATTTCCACTAGATGCAGCATCTACAGAAATAGAATTATAATTGGGCAATCCTATTTTTTTAAGTTCTTCAGCAGTAAGATTGGTTTTAAAATTTTCTTTTTTTCCAACATAATCAAAATAATTTCCTTTAAAAGCTTCCTCCGCAACTTCTTTAGACGCAAAAGATTTGTATTGCGCACCACTAAAATCCTTAATATGCTTTTTACACACATTCCAAGATTCAAACACACCAGTTTTGTGTCCTTGCCAAATTACGTAATACTTCTTTTTAGGTTTACCCATTTTAAATAATTGGTCTAATTCTTCAATTTAACACTAAATGTATTAACCTTTTAATAGTTTATCAACCACTTTAGGAAAATGCTCCATTTCTAAGTCATTAATTTTACTCGCAACATCTTCAGGGGTATCTTTAGATTTTACGTTACATTTTGCTTGAAATATAATAGCGCCTTCATCATAATTCTCGTTAACATAATGAATAGTAATTCCTGTTTCCGTTTCTTTTTCTTCAACTACAGCATTGTGAACATTCATACCATACATTCCTTTTCCACCGAATTTTGGTAACAAAGCAGGATGCACATTAATAACTTTATTATTGAACGTTTTTATGATGTTTTCCGGGAATTTCCATAAAAAACCGGCTAAAACAATTAAATCTGGATTTTCAGCTTTTAAGACATTTAGCACCACATCACTACCTGTAAAGGCTTGTCGATTAAACGACAACGCAGGTGTTTTAAGGGTTTTACAGCGATCCAGCACTTTGGCATGGGGATTGTTAGTTAATACAAGAGTAACATTAGCATTTTCACTGTTTTGAAAAAACTTTATTAAATTTTCAGCGTTAGATCCGCTTCCGGATGCAAAAATCACAATTCGTTTCATATACAGCCAATAGGTTAGGTTTACACAACAAAAAAAAGAATAATAATTACAATTTCGACGCAAAAATCCATTTATTTAAATAAAAAGAATTAAATTTAATTGCACATTTTTAAACTAAATGTGTGTTTTAAATGAAAGTTTTATATTTTTGCGACTTAATTAAAACTTAAAATTAAAAAATTATGTCAGACATTGCATCAAGAGTTAAAGCGATTATCGTAGACAAATTAGGCGTTGATGAAAACGAAGTAGTAACTGAAGCAAGCTTCACTAACGACTTAGGAGCAGACTCATTAGATACTGTGGAATTAATCATGGAATTCGAAAAAGAATTTGATATCCAAATTCCAGACGATCAAGCTGAAAACATTGCTACAGTTGGTCAAGCAATTTCTTATATTGAAGCTGCAAAATAATTAAAAACATTTATGGAACTTAAGCGAGTAGTAGTTACAGGATTAGGAGCACTTACACCAATTGGAAACACCAAAGACGAGTATTGGAATGCCTTACTCGAAGGTAAAAGTGGTGCCGCACCTATAACTTATTTTGACACTGAACATTTTAAGACAAAATTTGCTTGCGAGCTTAAGAACTTTAACGCTACCGATTTTCTTGACAGAAAAGAGGCGCGTAAAATGGACAGGTTTACACAGTACGCAATGGTCGCATCAGATGAGGCTATTGCGGACTCTAACCTAGATTTAGAAAAAATCAACAAATTAAGAGTTGGTGTTATTTGGGGCGCTGGTATTGGTGGTTTAGAAACATTTCAAAATGAAATGATAAACTACTGCGAAGGTAATGGTACACCTCGATTTAACCCGTTCTTTATCCCAAAAATGATAGCAGATATTGCTCCTGGAAACATTTCTATTAAGAATGGTTTCATGGGACCAAACTACACTACAGTTTCTGCTTGTGCATCTTCGGCTAATGCCATGATTGATGCTTTAAACTACATTAGATTAGGACATTGTGATGTTATTGTTACCGGCGGAAGTGAAGCTGCTGTAACTATTGCTGGTATGGGCGGATTTAACGCCATGCATGCATTATCAACTAATAATGAAGATCCAACTGGTGCTTCTAAACCTTTTGACGCTAACCGTGATGGTTTTGTCTTAGGAGAAGGCGCAGGTGCTATTGTATTAGAAAGCTACGAACATGCTAAAGCTAGAGGCGCTAAAATATATGCCGAATTAGTTGGTGGTGGAATGTCTTCGGACGCTTACCATATGACTGCACCTCACCCGGAAGGAATAGGTGTTATGGCTGTAATGCGTAATTGTTTAGAAAATGCAGGTTTAAAACCAGAAGATGTAGACCATATTAACACACATGGAACTTCTACACCTTTAGGAGATGTTGCAGAATTAAAAGCAATAACAGAAGTTTTTGGCGAACACGCTAAAAACATCAATATTAACTCAACCAAGTCTATGACTGGTCATTTATTAGGTGCTGCAGGAGCTATTGAAGCTATTGCATCTATTATGGCTATGCAACACGGTATTGTTCCTCCAACAATTAACCATAAGACTAAAGATGAAAATATTGATTCTAGTTTAAACTTAACGTTAAACAAACCTCAAAAAAGAGACATTAAAGTAGCTATGAGTAACACCTTTGGTTTTGGTGGACATAATGCTTGTGTTGTTTTCAAGAAATTAGATTAATCTCGAATGTCTTTCATTCGAAACATATTCAAATCCCAGTCTTCAAAAAAAGACAGGCAATTTGTTGCGACTATAACTCAACTCATAGGATTTAAACCAATACAGATTAAACCCTACAAAACAGCGTTTACACATAGATCTCTAAATTTAAGAAACGAAAAAGGTCATGCTGTAAATTACGAACGCCTAGAATTCTTAGGAGACGCCATGTTAAGTGCTGTAATAGCAGATCATTTATATATTGAAGTTCCAAGTGGCGACGAAGGTTACTTAACTAAAATGCGCTCTAAAATAGTAAGTAGAGAACACTTAAACGAACTTGGTGAGGCCTTAAAATTAGTTGATCTTATTAAAAGTAATATTCCTAAAGCACAATTTGGAAATAATATCCATGGTAATTTATTTGAAGCCTTAGTTGGCGCAATATATTTAGATAGAGGTTATAAATATTGCGAAAAATTTATTTACAAAACCATTATAATTCCACATGTGGATATTCAAAAACTAGAAGGTAAAGTTATTAGCTACAAAAGCTTACTTATAGAATGGTGTCAAAAAGAGAAAAAGACATTTATCTATGATGTTTATGATGATACAGGTATAGATGAGTTAAGACATTTTGCTGTTAAATTATTAATAGACAACAAAATTATTGCAAAAGCCCGAGCGACTTCAAAAAAGAAGGCTGAAGAAAAAGCATCCAAACGCGCTTTTTTTGTACTTCAAACAGAAATTGAAGCTTAAAATTAGAATTTCTTAATAAACACCTCCAAACTACATCGTTTTCGTAATAAATTATCGTTAACAAAAAGCAATCTTCAACAATAAAACCGTTATAAATACTATATTTACAATTAATTAGCAATTAAAATGGCAGTTCTTAAATTAAGTTTAGACGATTTTTTTGAAGAAGAAGAATTTACACTTATAGCTATTCATTGTGTTTTAGAACACTACAGAGTTGCATATTTAATTAACAAGCACCTTAATATTTCTTTAAAAAGAGATTTAAAAGATGTAAAAAACAGTAAATTAAATACGGAATTTGCATTGTTTGAATATCTTGATGTAAATACAGATAATATTTATAACTTAGTTGCTAACCAATGTAAAATGGCAACAGAAAAAACAGACCGTTTACGTTTAAACAATCTGTTTTCGGAAGAAAAAAGTATAAACGATACAACTTATTATTTAATACCAGAGCAAAAAAAGGTAAGCTACTTTCTAAAAATAGACGCAGAATTTACCACAAATAAAACTCAGGTTATTTTAAATAAAATCTTAGAAATACCTCAAATTATTACAGCATATTATGTTGATGCTAATAATCTTAAATCAAAAAATAATTTAATATTTTACTAATGTTAAAAAGCAAAAAAACTAAAATCGTTGCAACTCTAGGACCTGCAACAAGCGAGAAAAGTGTTTTAAAAAGCATGTGTGATGAAGGCGTAAATGTGTTCAGAATTAATTTCTCTCACGCAGATTATGCAGATGTAGAAGAACGTGTAAAAATGATTCGTGAATTAAACGAAGAATTTGGATATAACGTTTCTATTTTAGGAGATTTACAAGGACCTAAATTACGTGTTGGTGTAATGAAAAGCGAAGTTGTTGTTAACGAAGGTGACGAAATCATTTTTGCAACAGGAAAACGTTTTGAAGGAACTAAGGAACGTGTTTACATGACTTACGACAAATTTCCTCAAGATGCTAAACCAGGAGAACGTATTCTTTTAGACGATGGTAAATTATTATTCTCAGTAGTTTCATCTAACAAAAAAGACGAAGTCGTTGCACGTGTAGTACAAGGTGGTCCATTAAAATCTAAAAAAGGAGTTAACTTACCTAACACAAACATATCTCAACCTGCTTTAACAGAAAAGGATGTTGAAGATGCAATCTTTGCATGTAAATTAGGTGTAGACTGGATGGCATTATCATTTGTACGTCATGCAGAAGATTTAATTGAATTACAAGAATTAATTAAAAAACATAGCGACCATAAAATTCCAATTATAGCAAAAATTGAAAAGCCAGAAGCTGTAACTAACATCGATAAGATTGTTGCTTACTGTGATGGTTTAATGGTCGCTCGTGGAGATTTAGGAGTAGAAATTCCAGCTGAAGAAGTACCATTAGTACAAAAGCAATTGGTTTTAAAAGCAAAACAAGCACGTATTCCAGTAATTATAGCAACTCAAATGATGGAGACTATGATTACAAGCTTAACACCAACACGTGCCGAAGTTAATGACGTTGCCAACTCTGTAATGGATGGAGCAGATGCTGTAATGCTTTCAGGAGAAACAAGTGTAGGAAAATATCCTGTACAAGTTATCCGCCAAATGGCAAACATTATCCGTAGCGTAGAAGATTCATCTTTAATTAACGTACCACAAGATCCACCAACAATCCGTACAAAACGTTACATCACAAAATCTATCTGTTACCATGCAGCACTTATGGCAAACGAGATTGATGCAGCAGGAATCTCAACATTAACCAATTCTGGTTATACAGCATTCCAAATTTCGGCATGGAGACCAAAATCTAACATCTTTGTATTTACATCTAACAAAAGAATCTTAACACAACTAAGTTTACTTTGGGGCGTTAAAGCATTTTACTATGATAAGTTTGTAAGCACAGACGAAACAATAGAAGATGTAAACAAAATGGCTCAAGAACTTGGATACCTTAAAAAAGGAGATATGTTAGTAAGTCTTGCTGCAATGCCAATTCAAGAAAAAGGAATGGTAAACACATTAAGAGTTACAGAAATATAGTCTAGCAA
>Ga0105354_1000149_pt1 | contig 43233 bp, 41 predicted proteins | sample GOMGulsemesocosm_FD_83658 | JGI IMG/M metagenome (GOLD analysis project Ga0105354, IMG submission 83658) | Methane-oxidizing microbial communities from mesocosms in the Gulf of Mexico - GOM9B Gulf of Mexico | ecosystem: Environmental > Aquatic > Marine > Cold seeps | place: USA: Gulf of America...
TCACTGTAAAATTAGCTATCAAATCCGTTCGATGGATTCCTTTCGACTGATCACTCCTTGTGATCTACTCCGTAAAGTCCTCAATACATCCTGTATTCAGCAATCCTTGCTTTCATCTCATCCTATGAGCTTCCGTTTGGATGTCTTAAATGTACCAGCATCTGAGTGATATTCAACTTTTAAAAATGACGCCGAAACCTAAAAATAAACCATTAATTTCAATGACTTATAAAAAAATTACAGATCAAAACCAGCATCACCTACAAAACAAAAAGAGATGTCCTACAGCATCGTAGGACATCTCTCACAAATTCGGTATTTATTTTATTGAATAAAGCTTTATTGATTAATTATTTGCTCATTAATTTTGGGAAATATTAAAAAGTACTTAAGAAATGGTCAACCCAAGCGATAGCTTCTAGGTACGTTTCTTTTAACGTCTCTTGTGAGACTGTCCCCGTAATTTGGTGCCCTTTTGAATATTGCTCAATTTGAGTCAGGGTGAGGCCTATTTTACCACTACGATTAACAATCGCACTGGCAAGCTCTCCTGGTAAGGGAAGAGAAGCGAGTACATCCGGTAAGTCCATCCCCATACACACATCAATCATGGACAACATACCCGCTAGGAAGTATTTATCTTGATTGGTATAACCCATATCCACGGCAAATAGCTCAGCATGTTTCGCTCTAATTAATACTTGCTGTAATAACGCATGCCTATCTCCCACCATTTCAGACATGAGTAGCAGGCTAGTTAAAGACTTTAATTGCTCAGCACCCACCAAAACAATGGCAAGCTTAACGCTATCGACTGATGCTATCAGCCCGGTAACAGGAGAGTTTAGATATTTCAACAGCTTATGCACTAGACCCACATCTTGGCTAACGATACGATCTAGTTCATCCACCGACAGTTCATTGGTTTTAAGCAGCTCAGCCATTAATTGTAGCAGCGTCATACTATTAACTTTTACGGCTTTACGCTCAATTGTCTCTGGTTTCTCAAAGAAATAACCTTGGAAATAATCCACATCGAGCATACGACAGAAATTAAATTCATCCCAATTTTCAACTTTGCAGACAATTACCTTAATATCAAAATTTTTGAGTGCTTCAAGCTCAGCCATAAAAGCATCACGCCCAAGGACTTGCAGATCCAGTTTGACGAAGCGAGCAAGTTCGATAAAAGGGGTTAGCTTTGCTTCAAAACGAAAGTCATCTAATGCTATGTCGTACCCTGCATTTTTCCACTTCCTCAATGAAGCCAGTAACACTGCATCAAAATTGGCATTATCGAGCACTTCAATAACAACCTGCTCACGATCCAAAGGAACGCCGCTGGGGTTTAATAAATATGTCCTAGGGAAATTAACAAACGCCTTATTTGTGCCAACCAAGTTACTCATGCCAATTTCTAACAAACCAGTCGATACAACCTGAGCCGTCGCACTAACATCATCAAAGATTTCAGCGCTAGTTGCCGACCCATGACTTCGATACAATAACTCATAGCCATAAATAGATTGCTTAGCATCTAGAATGGGCTGACGAGCAAGAGCAACAAGGGTGTGGGTATCAAACCTATTTTCCATAATACATCTGGCCAAATTGAAGAATACATTGCTAGTGTCGCCCGATTCTGCAGAAATTGCCATTGGGTGTTACAAATAAACTTGCTAACATGCACAACCTTAAAGATACAAAAGTACCATGTGGGGTAATCATGCCAGTATATCGTTCAAAAACTACTACCTCCGGCCGCAATATGGCGGGAGCTCGCGCACTATGGCGCGCAACCGGAATGACTGATGACGACTTTCAAAAGCCGATTATAGCAATAGCCAATTCATTTACTCAGTTTGTACCAGGACATGTTCACTTAAAAGACATGGGTCAACTGGTTGCCCGTGAAATTGAAGCCGCTGGCGGTGTCGCCAAAGAATTTAATACTATTGCTGTGGACGATGGTATTGCTATGGGTCACGACGGCATGCTTTATAGCTTACCTTCTCGCGATTTAATTGCTGATTCTGTTGAGTATATGGTCAATGCACATTGTGCAGATGCCTTAGTCTGTATTTCTAACTGTGACAAAATCACACCCGGCATGTTAATGGCTGCTATGCGCCTTGATATTCCGGTTATCTTTGTTTCAGGCGGTCCAATGGAAGCGGGTAAAACCAAGCTTTCTGAAAACAAGTTAGACCTTGTTGATGCCATGGTCATAGCCGTTGACGACAGCGCTTCAGATGAAAAAGTTGCTGAATATGAACGCTCTGCTTGTCCTACCTGTGGTTCGTGTTCTGGTATGTTTACTGCCAATTCAATGAACTGTTTAACGGAAGCCATGGGCCTAAGTTTACCAGGCAATGGCACTATGCTTGCGACTCATGCTGATCGTAAACAACTGTTCCAAGAAGCAGGCCGACGCATTGTTGATATTACTAAACGTTTTTATGAGCAAGATGAAGCGCACTGGTCTCCTCGAGCGATCGCCTCTTTTGACGCTTTTGAGAACTGCATGACACTAGACATTGCAATGGGAGGATCATCTAATACCATCCTGCATTTGTTAGCAATTGCACATGAAGCCGGCGTCGACTTCACCATGGATGATATTGACCGTTTATCTCGTAAGGTTCCTCAATTCTGTAAAGTAGCGCCTAATTCACCTAAGTATCATGTGGAAGACGTACACAGAGCAGGTGGCATCTTTGGTATCCTAGGTGAAATTGATCGTGCCGGTCTCCTACATAATCAAGTTCATACAGTTCATGCTCCAACAATGACTGAAGCCCTTGAAAAATGGGATATCATGCGTTCGCCTACGCCAGAGGTAATGGAATTTTATCGTGCAGGTCCTGCCGGTATTCCAACACAAACAGCATTTAGCCAAGCAACTCGTTGGCCTTCTGTTGATGGTGACCGTGAAGATGGCTGTATTCGTAACATTGAAAACGCTTATTCACTAGAAGGTGGCCTTGCGGTACTAACAGGTAACATTGCGCTTAACGGCTGTATTGTTAAAAGCGCCGGCGTAGACGAGTCTTGCTTAGTATTTGAAGGCCCTGCTCATATTACTGAATCTCAAGATGAAGCGGTTAGCAACATCTTGGCTGACGAAGTCAAAGCAGGTGATGTTGTCATCGTACGTTACGAAGGCCCACGTGGTGGTCCAGGCATGCAAGAAATGCTGTACCCAACGTCCTACATTAAGTCTAAAGGCCTAGGTAAAGCTTGTGCCCTTTTAACTGACGGACGTTTCTCTGGTGGCACCTCAGGCCTTTCTATCGGCCATGTGTCTCCGGAAGCGGCATCGGGCGGAGCCATTGCATTGGTTAGAAATGGCGATATCATTCGCATTGATATCCCTAACCGTACAATCAATGTCCTAATCAGTGATGAAGAACTTGCTGAACGTCGCACCGAAATGGAAGCCAAAGGCACTGCCGCTTGGAAACCAGAAAAAGTAAGACCTCGTAAAGTGACACCGGCATTAAAAATGTACGCTCACTTTGCTACCAGCGCAGACAAAGGTGCAGTACGTAACCTTGATCTATTAGAAGGCGAATCGATGTAATCGATACCTTAGAGTGACTTTTGTTCATGGGTCACCCTTTTAGACAAGCGCACCATCACTAAACTCACTCAATGAGTGACTAATTGGTGAGATGACTATCACTACTGGCTATTTCTTAATAAAATAGCGTATCAGTAGAGACACCAAGGCCTTGGCGTTTTTACCCAAGGTCTTTTTTATTTAGAGAATTACTATGCTTAGCTACCGCCATATTTTCCATGCAGGCAATCATGCCGATATTTTAAAACACCTTGTTGTTAGTCAAATCTGCCATCACATGACAGCTAAAGAAGCCCCCTTCTTTTATCTAGATACACATGCAGGTATTGGCCAATATGCGTTAGATTCTCAGCAAGCTCAGATGAATAAAGAGTTTAAAACAGGTATTTCACAATTACTTGAACTTAAAAATGCGCCAGAGCCCATTAAGCGTTTTTTAAAAATCGTGAAAGACATGAATCCAACCAGTAATCTTAAGCTGTACCCTGGCAGCCCTAAAGTTGTCGAAGCCTACACCCGACAAAAAGACAAGATGCACTTATGCGAATTGCATCCAAAAGATTATCCAACACTTGCGGCATTATTCCCCAATAAACGTCGCGCAAACGTTGAGAAAGCGAATGGATTTGCAGCGGTAAGGGCCATGCTACCGCCACCACAGAAACGGGGGTTGATATTGATGGATCCACCCTACGAGGTTAAAGAAGATTACAAAACGGTTGTTAAGGCACTTGCGGAAGGCCACCAGCGCTTCTCTCACGGTACCTACGCTATCTGGTATCCGGTTTTATCGCGTAAACAAGCGGATAGCTTAATTAACGCGGTACAAAGAACTAAAATTCGCAACACATTATTGCTTGAGTTGAATATTCGCGATGTAAATACAGACAAGGGCATGAACGGTAGCGGCATGATTATTGTTAATCCACCATGGAAGCTTGAAAGTGAAGCAAAAGAGTTTTTGCCTGTATTAAAAGATCTGTTGCAAGAAGATAACAAATCAAGCTTTCAGTTACGCTGGATAACACCAGAATAATTTTTTTCAACAAGTGTTAACACAAATACCATAGACTTGTTATTTTGCTTTCCGTAAAAATAATAAAGTTAATGCCTAAAGAAGATAAGGCCACTGCCTTTCAGGGATGGTTACTAGTAGCCTAAATTCAATGTGGAGTAAAAGATGTCAGCCCGTAATAATGTTTTCCAAAATGCCTTTAAGCTAATGCCGACACCTGCTTTTATTTTACATAAAGTAAGCGGGGATATTTTGGAATACAACCAAACCTTTGCTGATGTCTTTACCAAGCAGGCTCATGAAAGCCCAAGCAATTGGCTGTCTCTTAGCCAAAGCACGCAAAGCATTGAGCAGTGGCAAGCATTTAGTCAGAAGATGCAAAGTGAGCAAGCCTCACGCTGTCATGACGTGTTACGCCTAGGCGATAAAGAAGTAGAAGCAGAGCTTCACTTTCAGGAGCTGGATAGCGAACACTTTCTTGTCTGCCTTTATAGTGCTGAGCACCTTGATTTAGCAAGCACAGAAAACTCCTTACTCAAACTAGCCTTATCTGAATCATCATCGGGTCTTTGGGTATGGGATATAAAAAGTGATGCGGTCGAGTGTTCACAGTCTTTGTGCGATCTCATCGGCTGCTCGGTTCAAGCCAGCCCTAAATCGACAGCGACTTGGCACTGCCTTGTTCACCCTGAGGATTTAGCCAATCTAAAACAGATTGTTGAGCAACATATTGCTGACGCCACTAAAAATTACGAAGCTAGCTATCGCATCTTACAAGGTAATGGCAATTACCTTTGGGTCAAAGAAAGAGGGCTAACCTATGCCATTAATAGTGACAACAGCATCGCCAAAACCGTTGGTTTTATCGAAGATATAAGCTCTCAGAAAAAATTGGAACAGCATTTACGTCGCCAAGCAACCTTTGATGATTTAACCGGTTTACTGACCCACAGTGCCGCTATGACACACTTTAAGAAGCAACTCGGGTTATCTAAACGCCAGTACACACCGCTAACCATGGTGAAAATTAATTTAAATGCCGATGGTGCGTTGAGTCAGTTGATCTACGAAGAAAAAAACCAAATTATTAAATTAGCGGCCAAAGACCTTTATCGAAATATTCGGGATGGGGATATTCTAGCGCGTGTGGCATCTGACAAGTTGTTATTATTACTACCCAATACCAATGTACGAGATGCGAAACAATTGCTTGATGAAGCAATAGACTCTGTCCATAGCCTCAACTTCACTAAGAAAAACGGTGCTTTTCATACGTTGGCTATCTGTGCCGGCGTTGCTACTTTCCCAGAAGACGGCGAAACGATCGAAGAATTAGCAGAGAGCGCCAACAATGCTGTGGAAGCCCATGATAATAATGACACCATTATTGAGCTTAAATAAAAAGCATCACAGGATAAAGTAACAGACATAAAAAATGCACTTAAACGTGCATTTTTTTATGACTTAGATATCAGGCTAGAACCCCTATCAAGAGTCGCTCAAGCCTGATCTTTCAATCCATAAATACTGAATCGATAGTCATAAGGGTTTGGCCCTGACGCCGAAAAATCCTCATGTCCAACTTCATCATATAATGACCAATCCACTTGAGGAAAATAAGCATCCCCCTCAACATCAGCCAATACGTGAGTAATATAAAGTCGATCCGCTTTCACTAAAGCCTGCCTGTATATTTCAGCACCGCCTATCACCATCACTTCTTCATGACCTTCCACTAGGGCGATATTTTCACCTAACTCAACAGCCTGCTCTAACGAAGAAACCACGTCAATCGCATCACTCTCACCCACACCCGTATAGTCAGACTGTCTAGTGATCACGATATTACGACGACCAGGTAAAGGTCTACCAATAGATTCATAGGTTTTTCGACCCATGATAATAGGTTTGCCCATGGTGACTTTTTTGAAATATTTCAGGTCATTAGGCAAGTGCCAGGGCAAATTATTATTAATGCCAATAACATGATTCTGTGCCATGGCCACAATTAAGGACAACATCGTTTCACCTCACTTAATAGGGTCAATTAGATCGCGATAGGAGCCGCTATATGAGGCTCTGGATCATAATCAAGAATTTCAAAATCTTCGAATTTATAATCGAAAATAGAGGCGGGCTTGCCATGTATTTTTAGCTTAGGTAACGCTTTTGGGGTTCGCTTAACTTGGGTTTTCGCCTGCTCAATGTGATTACTATATAAATGGCAATCACCAATAGAGATAACGATTTCGCCCACATCCAGATCACACTGTTGTGCCAACATATGCGTCAAGAAAGCTAATGATGCCGTGTTATAAGGGTTACCTAAAAACAGATCATTACTACGAATATACAATGACGCACTTAACTTATTATCACAGACATAAAACTGGTATAAAACATGGCAAGGTGGAAGTGCCATACGCCCTTCTGCGGCATTCACATCAGGTGCTTTGGTTTCATCAGGTTAACACGCAACATTCCAACCATTGATAATATGACGGCGGCTATTCGGGTTGTTTTTCAAGCTTTTGATCAATTCTGATACTTGATCATACTCTTGCCCATCATGGCCTTTCCAAGCACGCCACTGAGCACCGTATACTGGCCCAAGTTCACCTTCTTTGGTTGCCCACTCATCCCAGATTTTCACACCATTATCAGACAAATACTGAATATTTGTCTCGCCTTTCAAAAACCATAGAAGTTCATGCAAAATACTACGAATATGCAATTTCTTGGTGGTTAATAAAGGAAAACCTTGAGCCAAGTCATAGCGAACCTGACGTCCAAAAACGCTATAAGTACCTGTACCAGTACGGTCACCCTTAAACTGCCCATTCTCTAGGACATCGTTAAGAAGCTGAATATAAGGAAGCATATTTTTTACCTATTTTGATCTTTATGCGGCGCATCATATAGAGACTAAGACTCTCACTCAACGCTTATTTTTAACAGCCAACGGCTTACTAATTTGCTGCTTTTGTAAACTATAAATAATTAAGGCCAAACCAATTAATACCATAGGAATGGATAACAATTGCCCATTGGTTAACCAACCAAACGCAATATAACCAATATGAGCATCCGGCTCACGGACAAATTCGACTAAAATTCGGAACAGACCATAACAGGCTAAAAAGCTTGCCGATACAAAATAACGAGTTCTAGGGCTGCGAGAGATCATCCATAAAATCGCAAACAACAAAACCCCTTCAAGGGCGAACTGATATAACTGTGATGGGTGGCGGGCAAGCTGTAGCGGATCGCCTGGAAAAATCATGGCCCAAGAAACATCCGTCTCACGTCCCCATAATTCACCACCAATAAAGTTGCCTAAACGACCCGTTCCTAAACCAATGGGTACTAAAGGGGCTAAAAAGTCCATCACATCAACAAAGTGCTTATTGTATTTGCGAGCAAACAAGAGCATAGCGAGAATGACACCAATCAAACCGCCATGAAAAGACATACCACCTTCCCAGACTCGTAATATACTTAATGGCTCAGCCAATAAACGATCAAACTGATAGAAAAAGGCATATCCAATGCGCCCTCCTAATATGACGCCCATAGCGCCATAAAAAATCATGTCACTCACCTGCTCTTGATTCCAAGCACCGGCTGAATGTTTAGCGCGATAGTTACCTAATAAATAGGCTCCCGCAAAACCAATTAAATACATGATGCCATACCAATGAACGGCCAATGGGCCAAGTTCAATCGCTATAGGGTCAATATTTGGGTAGTCGATCATATTCTATCCACTTAAATGAAAGGCGTTTTAGGTTAAATACTTAGGTCAGGCTAAGAGTATTAATCAAGAATTAGGTTCATTAATTTAAACACTAATTCTTGATAATCGTCTTGATCACTTATTGGATTTACTTTTACTTGGACGCACTAATCGCTCAATATTAGCCTCACGCATCAAGCGATTCATTGTTTGTACGACAGCATCGGCATGGGCAAGGCCAATCACCTGCTCTAACATGAGTTGAGCCTGCTCTTCGGTAATATTACGAATAACGGCTTTTACCTTAGGTAGGCTGGTTGCACTCATTGACAGAATGTCATAACCCATTGCCATTAATAAAATAGCGCCCATAGGATCACCCGCCATTTCGCCACAAACACTTAAACTAATAGCTTCATGCTGAGCTTCAATCACAATATTGAGCAAAGCCCTCAATACAGCGGGATGGAAGCAGTTATATAAGTCTGCCACCCTAGGGTTATTTCTATCTACTGCCAAAAGGTATTGGGTTAAATCATTACTACCAACAGACATAAAGTCGACTAAAGAGGCAAGCTGTTTTACTTGATAAACCGCTGCCGGTACCTCAATCATGACACCCACTTCTGGCATTTTTATGTCATAACCTTCTTCTTTAATTTCTGCATAGCCACGGCGTACTAAGGCCAAAGCGTCTTCCACTTCAGCCACATTGGAAATCATAGGCAATAATATTTTGAGGTTATGCAAACCCGCACTGGCTTTCATCATGGCCCTGATTTGCGCCATAAATATTTCCAAATGATCCAAGGTGACACGTATTCCACGCCACCCTAGAAAAGGGTTTTCTTCTTTAATCGGGAAGTAAGGCAGCGCCTTATCACCACCGATATCCAAGGTCCGCATGGTTACCGGTGCCGGGGCAAAACCCTCTAACTGCTGTCGATATATGACAACTTGCTCAGCCTCGGTAGGGAAACGCTCACGCACCATGAAAGGTACTTCGGTACGGTACAAACCAATACCTTCTGCGCCACGATCCAGTGATCGCCAAATATCAGCAGAGAGGCCGGTATTTACAAATAACGATAAGCGGTGTCCATCACAGGTCTCACAAGGCAGATCTTTCAGGGTGAGATATTCTTCTTCAAGGGCTTTTTCTTCATCAACAATTTGTTGAAAAGTATCAACTAATGCATCAGAAGGGTAGGTGAATACCTGCCCTTGATAACCATCGATAATCATATCAACGTTTTCAAGTTGATTATAAGGTAAATCCAACGCCCCCATGACGGTCGGTATTCCCATGGCGCGCGCTAAAATCGCCACATGAGAGTTACCTGATCCCATCACAGAAACCAAACCTCTAATTTTATCTAAGGGCACTTCACCCAACATAGACGCCGTTAATTCCTCACCCACTATGATGGCAGGTTCACTAAAGCGCTCAGCAAGATTTGGCGAATTTTCTTGTAAGTGAGAGAGAATGCGACGGCCAAGATCACGTAAATCTGACGCCCTTTCTCTTAAATAAGGATCATCCATTCTATCAAAATGAGAGATATGGAATTTTATAACTTCACGTAATGCACCTTGCGCCCAATTACCGCCACGGATTTTTTGCTCTATTTCATAGGCTAAAGCATTGTCATCTAGCATTTTCAGATAGACATCAAAGAGGGCTTTTTCATCGTTGGATAGGTGTTTACTAAGTCGATTACTCGCTTTTTTAATGTCCTTTCGAACCGCTAACAGCGCAGCATTAAAAGCAGCTAACTCAGCGTCAACATCCCCAACCTTACGATCCGGAATAACATTAAGATCGGCAGGAGGATAGACGACTATGGCTTTTGCGATCGCTACACCTGAACTACCCGCGATTCCCTTGTAACGCAAATCCCCTTCAGGTTTAGCATTTGATCCTAAACTCGTCATAGCACCCGTTGCTTCAGCGTGGGCAATAACACCCGCTAACTGAGCAGACAAAGTGATTAAGAAGGCTTCTTCACCTTCATCAAAACGACGTTTATCTTCATGCTGTACAACCAATACACCTAACACCTGGCGGTGATGGATAATGGGCACACCTAAAAAAGATTGGTAGCGTTCTTCACCCGTCCCTTTTAAGTAATGAAACGAGGGATGAGAATGGGCATCGTCAAGGTTAACAGGCTCTGCGCGACGGCCCACTAAGCTGACCAAACCCTCATTAGGTTTTAGGCTTGCTTGACCCGCTACTTCGGAGTTTAGACCTCGAGTGGCCATTAAAATATAATTTTGGGTGTTAGGGTCAACTAGGTAAATAGAACATACTTCTGCACGCATGGCTCGTCGTACACGGCGAACTATAATATCTAATGCAGCAGGGAGCGATTGTGCCGCTGTTACTTCCTGTGTAATACGTCTTAGCAAACCTAGCATAGCCTTCCTTTCAAGCCAAAGTCCGTTATGCGACGGACTTATCGAGTTTTTTTAGCCTTTTATGGGCATTGGGGATTAATTCTTTTAGTGCGCGTCTGTAAACATCTTTTTTAAATGCAACGACTTGCCCTAGGGGATACCAATAGCTAACCCAACGCCAGCCATCAAACTCAGGGCAGTCTGCTGAGTCAACACATACGCAGGCATCGGCGCAACGTATGGATAACAAATACCACTTTTGTTTTTGGCCGATACAAAGGGGTTTACTATTGTGCCTCAACATACGTTTTGGCAAACGGTAACGTAACCAACCTCGGGTTTTCCCGATGATTTCTACCTGGTGAGGCTCTAACCCCACCTCTTCTTTGAGTTCACGAAAAAGCGCCTCTTCCGGCGTTTCATCATGCTTGATTCCGCCTTGCGGAAATTGCCAAGCGTTTTGTCCTATTCGACGAGCCCAAAGAAGTTGGCCACGCTCGTTCATCAGTATGATGCCCACATTCGGTCTATATCCGTCCGCATCAATCACGAGCTATTACCTTTTAAAATCGTTCTTTCGAAAGTTAAAATAAATTACGCCATTGTTCCATATTTCCCCCTTCTTCACAAATCGTACCTCTGTTAATTATTCTCACGAAAGGTATACTTTTGATAAAATCATGTATTGAGGAAAACCTGTGACACTGGCTATTTTTGACCTAGACGGCACCCTACTTTCGGGTGACAGTGACTACAACTGGGGACAGTTTTTAGTCGAAGAGAACATAGTGGATGCCAACACCTACAAGGCGGCAAACGATAAGTTCTATCAAGATTACCTAACCGGTAGTTTGGATATACACGAATACCTTGCATTTAGCTTGGCACCCTTAGTCAATTTCAATCAGGCCCAATTAGTTGAACTTCACAATCAGTTCATGCAGAAAAAAATTGCGCCCATGATGCAAGACAAAGCCCTAAAATTGATTCAAGAGCATAAAAACAAAGGCCATTTCTTGATGATAATCACGGCGACCAATGAATTTGTTACCGGCCCCATTAGCAAATTACTGGGCATGGACCATCTCATTGCGCCTACGCCAGAAGTGATAGATGGCCGATATACAGGCTCAATTATTGGTATTCCAAGCTTCCAAGCCGGCAAGGTAACCCGTTTAAATGCTTGGCTCAAAGAGACAGGCAATACACTGGAAGGAAGTTACTTCTATAGTGATTCGCATAACGACTTACCCCTTCTTGAATTAGTAAGCCATCCTATTGTTGTTGATGCTGATGACAAGTTAACTGAGCTTGCCAAACACAGGAACTGGCCTAACATTTCGTTACGAGATTAATATCCAAACATTAAAAAAGGCTGCCTTGGCTGCCTTTTTTAATGTTTAAAAGCCTGAAAGGCTAAAGACCCATATTATTATGGATACGATAGAACAAGGCTTTTAGGTATTCAGTTTCTTCAATAGACGCATGCACAGGATGATCCGGTGCTTGCGTACCACGATAAATAAGCTGTGAAAAACGCTCTAAAGAGCGAGTATTACTGCGTACGATCTCGTGCAATTTCTCTTCTTTAAGGTGCATAGAGCAAGATGCAGTCACCAAGGTGCCGCCTTTTGCAACCAAACGCATTGCCAGTTGATTCGTACGGAAGTACGCAGACTCACCCGACTTAGTATCTTTACGGCGAGTAATAAATGCAGGTGGATCAATAACCACCACATCAAATCGCTGCTTCTCATCAATCAATGACTGCATGGACTCAAATGCATCACCCTGCATTAAATTAGCGTTGCCTTCATATTGGTTCATTGTGAGGTTGCTCTCGACATGGCCTAAGGCTTTTGCAGACGCATCAATGAAGGTCACATCCGTGGCGCCCGCAGACGCAGCTTGCACACCCCAACCACCCACATAAGAGAAAACATCCAATACACGCTTACCTGAACTAAATCTCTGCAAGGTTTTACGGTTTTCCCTGTGATCATAGAACCAGCCTGTTTTTTGGCCGTCCCAAACAGGCGCCTCAAATAGCACACCGTTCTCTTGTAAATAAACCACTTCAGGCACTGTGCCAAACGCTTCTTCTACATAGGAATCCAAACCTTCAACGGCACGCATTTTACCGTCGTTTTTCATCAAGATAGCCATTGGCTTAATCACGTCTTCTAACGCAGTAATAATCTCGTCTTTAAGGCGCTCCATACCTGCGGTAGAAATTTGTACCACCAAGATATCACCAAAACGATCAACAACTAAACCCGATAGGCCGTCAGAATCACCGAAAACCAAACGATAATAAGGTTCTGGATAAATTGATTCACGTAGGGATAAAGCAATCTTCAATCGATGTACAATTAAAGACTTATCCATAGGTGACTTAAGATCACGACTAATTAAACGACCACAAATCAGGGTGTTTGGATTAATCATAGCGATACCTAATGGTTTACCATTAGCCGCTTCAACTACCACCTGATCACCGGCAGAAAACTGCTTTAGAGGGGTAGCATCGGTATTTACTTCATTACTGTAAATCCATTGATGGCCTGCTCTTAAGCGTCTATCCGCTTGGCCTTTTAGTCGTATTACACTCAAAATAATCATCCACGAAAGAGAAAAAAGCATTATAATAACTGAGCTAAATTTAGCTATGATTTTGCAGCAATCTCATCAATTTTTGTACGATTAATTATTTCTTTGTTTTTGATTGCGCACTGTTATTAGCTTTCTTACACTGACTTTATACAGTTTATTTATCGAGTAGCCATGTCTTCCGACCTAAGCGCAGAGCAATTAAAACGTGTACTACAGGGTGTTACTATTCCACCTCAACCCCAGGTAATGGTTGACCTTCACATGGAACAAGCCATGCCAGAACCTGATATGGCCAGAATTGCACATATAGTGTCACAGGATGTTGGCCTTTCTGCTGCCATGCTGAAATTTGTCAATTCGGCTTTTTTTGGGTTACAACGTAAAATCACCTCAATTAACCAAGCCGTCATGATGCTAGGTATCAACAGTGTGGCTAATATTGTTAATGCATTGGCGGTAAAAAGCGAATTGTCAGATGACTCTATCGCTTCACTACATAATTTTTGGGATAATGCCATGGATGTGGCTGCCGTCTGCTCCAGTATTTCAAAGCAGATCGGTTTTAAATATCAAGATGAATGTTATGCATTAGGACTTTTCCATAATGCAGGCATCCCACTGATGATGCAGCGCTTTAAAGGTTATGCGCCTGTCCTTGAAGAAGGCTATAACGACCCTGGCTTCCAGTTGACGAATATTGAAAACAAATATTTCAAAACCAACCATTCGGTCATAGGTTACTACCTAGCTAAGTCATGGGGACTCCCTAAAACCTGCTGTCATGTCATTGCCCACCAACATAGGTTAGAAAGGCTATTTAGTGAACGCATTGCAGGCGATACCAAAACACTGACCTTTGCTTCGATTTTAAAAATGTCTGAACACATATGCAGCACCTATAAACTGGTGGGCAATGCAAACATAGATTACGAATGGGACAAAGTCGGCCATTACTGCCTTGAGCATTTAGAATTAACCCAATACGACTTTGAAGGCATAATCGAAATATGCCACGAACAAGGCGTTGGACTTAGTTAGTTTAGCCGTACAGATAGAGCTTAAAACATAAAAAAAGGAAGCTAAGCTTCCTTTTTTTATGTTTGAATATGTTCTACCAAGTAGGCACTAAGCATCTCGTGGAAATAATACGAGATGATCAAGGTGCACTGACAAACCAATAGATTGACCGATAGAATGGTCATGATGGGAGGATGCAAAACAATAAACCACTTTTCCTGATGCCAAACGTACACGGTATAAAAAATGTGAGCCCCGAAACCATTTACTCACAATTTCACCGGTAAATTCACTATCGTCATCATGCAAAATATCATCAGGGCGAATAAGCAGGTCTATCTCCTGATCCGCTTTAAAACCATGCTCGGTTTTTCCTTTAATTTCACCTAGATCTGAAATAACACAAGTAGGGCCGCACACTTTAGAAGGCAATAGGTCCCCATGACCAATAAAGCTCGCCACTAAACGAGTCGCTGGTTTATGGTAAATCTGATAAGCCGTTGCGAGCTGGTGAATTTGCCCTTCGCTCATAACCGCAATTTGGTCTGCCATGGCAAATGCTTCCATTTGGTCATGGGAGACTAAGATAGCACTCATTTTTTCGGCTAATAAAATAGCTCTAACATCAGGCACCAGCTCTTCTCTTAATTTGGCGTCTAAACCTGAGAAAGGCTCATCCATTAAAAGAAGCTTGGGTTTTGGTGCAATCGCCCTCGCTAACGCAATACGTTGCTGCTGACCGCCAGACAAAGATTGGGGATATCTTGTTTCAAAACCACTTAAACCAACCAGCTCTAATAGGTGGCGGGTACGTTCTTTTCGTTCCGACTTTGACCAGCTTTGAATGCCAAATTCAATATTTTCACTAATAGTGAGATGTGGAAAAAGAGCGACATCTTGAAACACCATACCAATGTTTCTTTGCTCTGGATTCACCATCAATTCAGGTTTGGATAACGGCTTCCCATCTAATTCAATCGAGCCTGTTGATATCATCTCGAAACCAGCAATCGCCCTTAATAAGGTAGACTTACCACAGCCGCTAGGCCCTAATAAGCAGCCGATTTGACCTGCCAACAACCTAAAATCAACCCCTTGAATAATGGTATTACCATCATAGGAGACAGACACATTTTTAATGTTTAGATCAGTCAACATATGGGCAGGTGGTAATGAAGTCATATCTCTCACTTAAAGCAAACTCAAAAATTAATGTGCTGGGCCTGAGCCAATAGAACGGCTCAGCAGAATAACCGGCGCTAGGCCGACAAGTACAATCATCAAAGACGCTGGCGCGGCATCTGCCAACCTTTCATCAGAGGCAAGTTCAAACGCTCTCACTGCCAAAGTATTAAAATTGAATGGTCGTAATATGAGAGTCGCAGGCAACTCTTTTAATACATCAACAAAAACGATAAGCAAGGCGGTCAATACTGAACTCTTCATCAAGGGTATATGTATCTTACGCAATACATCCAAAGGTTTATAACCTAATGAGCGACCTGCCGCATCTAAACTAGGGGTAATTTTACCTAAACCCGCTTGGATTGACCCCAAAGACACCGCCATAAAACGCACAGTATAAGCAAATAATAGAGCAAATAGCGTTCCGGATAAAACCAGGCCTAAACGCACTTCGAACGTTTCTTTTACCCAAGCGATAATCTGATGATCTAACCAAGCAAAAGGAATGATGATACCAATCGCTATTATGGTGCCTGGCAAGGCATAACCTAAGCCTGCAACCGTTACCGAAGCCTGTACCGCTTTACGTTTATTTAAACGACTCGCGTACGCCAAAATAAGTGCGAGCACAACAGCGATAATCGCCGCTAACGCCGCTAAATACAAAGAGTTCCAAGCCAGTTTAATAAATGAAGCATCGATGCTTTCTGCACTAAAAGCAGCCCAATATAACAACTGTATTGCGGGTACAATAAAGCCTAAAAATACAGGCAAGAAACACACGCAAAAAGCAATAATTCCCTGTTTTTTGTTGAGCTCAATTTTACGATTTGATGCTTTACGTATTCCCGATGCGTGATAACTAATACGACGCCTTGAATAACGTTCCATCAAAATCAAACAGGTCACAAATAAAAGCAATACAGACGCGAGCTGTGAGGCGGCAGCAGCATCGCCAAAACCATTAAAGGTTCGCATTATTCCTGTGGTGAAGCTGGTCACCCCAAAATATTTCACCGTACCGTAATCTGCCAGTGTTTCCATCAAGGCTAATGTCACCCCAGCAACAATCGCAGGTCTTGCTAAAGGCAGAGCCAATTTAAAAAATGACTTTGTATGGCTATAACCCAGTGAACGACTGACTTCTAAGGTATTGGCAGACTGTTCTAAAAATGCCGCACGGGACATCAAATAGACATAGGGATATAACACCAAGGAAAGCATCACAATAGCGCCCGTGATAGAACGCACTTCAAAAAACCAATACTCGCCGTAAGACAGACCAGTCGTTTCTCGAATTAAGCTCTGTACTGGACCTGCAAAATCCAACAAGCCCGTATAGGTATAAGCAATAATGTAAGCAGGTACAGCCAGCGGCAATAACAAAGCCCAGGCTAACCACTTATGCCCCGGAAAACGACAAACACTGGTCAACCAAGCCGTCGGCACACCTAACAACAAACTGCCAAGACCGACTCCCAACATAAGAATGAGTGAGCTAGAAATATAGTCTGCTAATACTGTGTCTATTAGGTGCTGCCATACGTTCGCTTGACCTGTGGCGACATTCGTCAGAATAACCATCACAGGTAAAGACAACAATAGAGCGACAGCAACAGAAATAAGCATCAACCAATTAGGTCGAAGTAAGGTCATTTTTTTGGCAAGATTCACCATCATTCCATTCTACTTAATCTACTTATTTAGATTATGATAAGGAGGCTTAAGCCTACTTCCAGCCAGCCATATCCATGATTTTAACGGCTTTAAGATTGTTGTCACCTAATTTAGTTAAGCTTATTGTATCGGCTCTAAAGTCACCAAAACTGGCTAAATTAATCGGTGGTGCAATGCCCTCAACCACAGGATACTCGTTATTAACATCGGCATACCAAGTTTGCGCTTCATCTGATAACAAGAATTCAATTAGCTTGATAGCACTGTCTTTATTAACCGATGCTGCTGTAATACCAGCACCACTCACATTCATATGAACACCACGGTCAGAAGCGGCCTGATTAGCCCAGAAAACGCCTACCTTTTCTGCTACAAGTTTATCTGTCGCATTATCGCTCTTCATCATACGACCAAAATAATAGGTGTTTGCTATTGTGATGTCACATACGCCTGTCGCCACTGCTTTTAATAGGTCGGTGTCGCCACCAAATGGTGGGCGAGCCAAATTAGACATCAAGCCTTTCACCCAACCTTGGGTAGCGTCTTCACCATTCACTTCTATCATAGAAGAAACTAAAGATTGATTGTAAATATTACCCGATGATCTCACACAGATACGGCCTTTCCATTGTTCATCTGCCAGGGCTTCATAACTAGACAGTTGCGTCACATCAACTCTGTCTTTAGCATAAAAAATCGTTCTAGAACGCTGTGACAAGCTATACCAGTAATCATCACTATCACGTAGGTGAGCAGGCACTAGCTTATCAATATTAGCGGTTTGGAATGGCTGTAATACACCCGCTTCTTTTGCTCTGTGTAAACGCCCTGCATCAACCGTAATAAAAATATCCGCTGGGCTATATTCACCTTCAACCTGTAAACGCCTTAACAAGGCATCCGCTGAGCCGGTAATTAAATTTACAGTTACCCCAGACTCTTCTTCAAAACGGTCTAGCATAGGTTTGATCAGGGCTTCTTTTCGAGCCGAGTAAACATTCACTTCTTCATCTGCAAGAACAGGCAATGCAAAGCCTGCAGCTAAAAATACAGACAGCATAGAAGTGAATTTAAAACGAGGAAGTGAAATAGAATTAAGTAAGTTATGAGCATTAAAATTTAGCATAAAAAAAGTCGCCGTATCCATCGTAGTAAAAAGTAACTAGGTAATGTTAAAGGGATTATAAATGAAATCAATTACCATTTATATTTAAACTCTTGGCTTTTCTGCTCTGCTTTTCAGTTTTTTGACGACTCCTTGATAAGGTGTAAGCCGCAATAATCGAGCAAACTGAAGACAGGGTAAAAGATACAATCCATGAAGAGAATGATGATTGGCCTGAGCATTATCATACAATCCAAATTTAAGAGATTGACCTTGATCAGAATAATGAAAGCTTTTAAAACCCCTATCCCAACATGAAAGCACCACTCCAAAATTTTTGTCCCAATGGGCCTTAGCAATAGAGTGATGTATTTGATGCTGTGCAGGTGAAATAAATATTTTCTCTAACCATTTAGGGTAGTTAATCACCACATTCGAATGGCGTAAATTAGCGCCTAACACATTAAAAATAAAGGTAAACAGGTTCACACCTAACACCATGTAGATATCTACCTGGTTAGGAAATAAGTAAAAAAACAGTGCAATTGAAAATGCTTGGCTTAAGGTCGATCGTAAGGAAAATAACACCGATTCAACCGGATGAGCCCTAAATACCGTAAAGGGATTTAGCTCAGTAGCCGAATGATGCACCTGATGAAAGGCCCACAAAAATGGCCACTTATGCATTAACCTATGTAAATAAAAACGACAAAAGTCATCCACCACAAACTGAAAGACAGTGAAACATAATACGACCAACCAGGTTGGCCAAAGATTGGCTTCAGGACGATCAGATATCAGAAAATGCCATTGTTCAAACAGCCAAATAGCCACTAACATTTTGCCCAACAATAAAGGGGAAATCAGCTTCATAATAAAAGCGTTAATCACCATTGTTTGATAGTCAGCAAATGCGGTAGCAGAGAGCCATACTCGAGGTTTGAAAATATGAGACAAGGCATCTTTAATGGGCCGCTTTGACACTAAGGTCAAAGCCGCAAGCGCTATCACAAATGCACTGGCTAAATAAGTAAGTGACACTCTCTTCTGTGGGCTAATCAAATCCCCCAACAGTGCCTGCCAATACTCAGTCCAAAATACATCCATTACACTAAAACCCAAAGCAATTCAGGCTAACGAATGATTCGTTAGCCTGAACAAAACAACTCACTTAAATTAGTCGTTTTCGTTAGACGTTGATGAACTCAATTTTTGGGTAAGTTCATCCATACCTGCCAATACATCATGTGCACGTGCCTTAAGATCAAAACGCTCAGCTAACAAGAGTTGAACCTTCATCATATGCAATTGGTATTCTTCCATTGAAATACTTGAAGATTGCACAAACTTGCCAGCAGCATTACGGGCAATAACTTGTGTATTTCCTAACAATACAGGGCTATAACCAGTCAAACGATTCAATTTAACAGCCGTTTCACCTAAGTCTTCACCGCCAACTTGTAAGGCCATTGCGAAACCTTTCATTTCTCCCCAATGTTTAGCATAAGCACGGTAAGCTTTAGTCACATCACCATTAGCGTCTTCAATAATTTTTATCTTCTGCAGGTCTTTGTATACCTCACCCGCATATTTGAAGGTTGCTTCGGCAATCACTTGCTGCCAATTTAAACGAATTGTTTTCACATAATCATTTAATTGTGTCATTTGATCTTTGCTTAGCTTACTTCCATTTGCATCATGAATAAGCGCACGGCCATCATAAAAAGCACTTACGATGTTATTCAAGTAGCTTGTTTTACCTGATTTATCAAAACCAGCCGCATAATAAGCATGGGCATAAACCATTTCAGTTTTCAGATCAACGACGCCATCCTTGTTATAATCTGCTGCGGCAAAGTATTTAGGATCTTTCTTAGCGATACCATAAAGGCTTTTAGCATCTAAGGTTAAAGCATGTGCTGGCGCACCAAAGTAACCAAACGCCTCATCCCAGTAATGCTCTTTCGCAGAATATGCGGCACCGTCTTTATAAGCTTTATCGTTAGTTTTTTTACTGTTATTCAGTTTTTCGTCTAAATAACCATCAACTGCTTGATTATAAAAAACCGCGCCCATAGTGAATTTAGAAATCAGCTGGGTATAGTCATATCCGTTAACAGGATCAAAACCACCTTTAACCTTAGCGGCTTTGCTAATCATATCTTGCAATACTTCTTGTCCCGTCATGTTACCAGGCCAAGATGTCACTGCACCTTTATAGGCTTTTGACGATAGATTTTTATTTTTAGAAAGTTCACCAATGGTGGTCTGCTTGATCGCAAAACCTTCTTTAGAGACAGGATCTAAAATGGCTCTATCAGCCCCTTTGTCTTCAAAATAAAGCGCAAGTTTTGCAGCTTGATCAGCATCCTGCTTGCCTTGCCCTTTTGAGATTGTTTTTTTCAAAGAGTTATGAATAACTTGTCTTGCAGCCTGCCCACTATAAGCAACTGAAGAGCTTGCATTACCTTGGTAATTTTTGACAGTAACAGGAAATTGATTATAAACATCTGCTGCAAAAACAGCAGTAGAACCGATAGATGTAATAAGCGTAACAAGAGCAAAAGGTTTAAATGACATTATGGCCTCTGACACAGAATAGGATGTAGTGTGTCTTTCCCCTATGAATTCATATTAGAGGAAAGTGAACCAGACTAAAGTAGCGCATATATAATGGAAATACTAGTCATTATCATTACTATTTAGTGACAAATCGCATAACTGATATAGAAAATATAAAAACACCTTGTATAACCCTGGCAATTCATTTTTTTAATCAGGCTAGAAACTAACCCAATGCTAGGCTAATTATATGATTTTTAATAAGTCTCTGATCATTTAACCAACCCATACCGGTATTTCGTGCCAATACCGCAACAGGGCTTTGCGTTTCATAGAGACGTTTGAAAAACGTCATGCTAGCAGACATACGCATATTGTCTGCCATCCTAACCCTTTGATAGCGCCTTAATACTCTTTCATTTGATAGGGAATCACCACGAACCTTGGCCTTCACTAATACATCAACTATCGCGCCAGCATCCGCGAAACCTAAGTTAGCGCCTTGTCCTGCAAGCGGGTGAATAGTATGTGCGGCATCACCTACTAACGCCAACCCCGTTTGAACATATTGCAGCGCATGTCTTTGCCTTAAAGGAATCGACAGAGGCTTGGTTAATACCTTAAGCACATCAAATTCATTCGACATAGCATATTTGAGACGCTGACAAAAAGCATCAGGGCTTAATTGAGATAAGGTTTCTGCGTCTTCTGGTGGCACAGACCAAACGATAGAAGCAAAGTGTCGGCCTTCAAAACTAGGCATAGGTAAAAAAGCTAAAATACCCTCTTCACCAAAACTTTGCCAAGCGGTATTTTCATGACTTGCAGCTAATTCAATTGTCGCCACTATTGCATTATGCTGATAATCCCATTCCTTGGTTTCAATTCCGGCCTGTTTTCTAATGATAGAATTAGCACCATCCGCTCCTATCAATAAATCGGCCTTAATACTGATGCCATTATCTAATGTCACAAGCACACCCGACGCATCATTTTGATAATGCATGACAGAAGAGGAAAAATAGCTATCCAGGTGCTTTTTGTGACTTTCTAATTGTGTCAGAAGCGCTTGATTTAAAACCTGATTCTCGACCAGATGCCCAAGCTCACTCAAATGAACATCATCACAGCTAAAGTCAATTTGGCTTGTGCCTAATCCATCCCACACCCTCATATTATGATAAGGCGTTAAACGCTCTTGAGAAATATGTTGCCAAGCCCCTGCCCTCTCTATCAAAGACTTTGAATGACGTGAAATAGCACTGACACGAGAATCATAATAGGGTGCCGTCGACAACTCACATCGCCCATTCGTTCTATCAACCAGCGCGACATGAAAGCCATTTTGAGCCAACAAGTTAGCGGTTAACGCACCTACCATGCCGGCCCCAACTAAAATCACATCATAGGCTTTTGTCATTGTCTTACCTTATTCTTTATTAACGTGAGTGAGACAACCCAGAAGTGAGGTGGTCTGCTTGAGAGATTGTCTTTTTGAAACCCAGTTTATCGCTAACACCCTAAATGCATTTACCTAAAGGTGGGCTTATGTACATCTAGCCCCATTGCGGCACGGGCAAAACACCCCTTAATCAGCGGGCAATGATCTAAGGCTAAAACCCCCAGATTACGTGTTAGTTGAATTGCGCTATTTTGATGAGAAAATAAAGAGACCAAACCATGGCTGGCACCCTGTATGCGGGCTGCATCTTGATTTTGCACAAGTGCGAATTCATTAAGACTAGACAAAGAACCTATATCCAGACCTTTTGTATAATTTGATAAGACATTATGAGCCAATAAAGCAGCGCCTCTCAACGCAAGATTAAACCCTTGCCCTGCAACAGGATGAAGCGTATGTGCCGCATTGCCTAAAATAGCCAAACGAGAACGTACTAGCTCATTTGTTTTTTGGACGTTAAGTGGATAAAAGGCTCTCTCGCCCACCCCCTTAAAACGACCTAATCTATGGCCAAATTGGCTTTGTAGCTCAGTTAAAAAGGCCTTATCCGTCAACCCCATTCGCTCTTCTATTGCTGATAATGAGGTTGTCCATACTAATGCCGAACGTGCTCGACCTTGAAAGTTAGGCAAGGGCAACATAGCAATTGGTCCTTGTTTAGCAAAACGCTCATAGGCCCAGCCTTGATGGTTCTTTTGCAATTCAACATTGGCAATTAAAGCTGCCTGTTGATAAGACTTTGTTTGACGGGATAATCCTAGCTGCTGAGCTAAATCAGAACGACCACCATCACACATGACAACGAGCTTAGCCTGACATTTTTCATGAGTCTGAGTCTGTAAATTTAATAACTCAGCCTGATAGTGATCGGGAAAGGCCTTTAAGCAGGTCACTTTGGCAGGCGAAATGATTTGAATATTGGGAAATTGCTGCAATTGTGCATAAAGCTGTGTGCCTAGGCCTTTATTATCCACAACATAGCCCATCGCATCCACATCATAGTCACTAGCATGCAAACGAGACATGCCAAATTGACCCTCTTCTGAGGTATGTATGTGTTTAATAGGCGCGACAATTTTTGCTAAGTCTGGCCACAATCCCATATCAGAAAATAGATTCGCACTGGATTTACTTAATACGGTAGACCTATCATCAAAGCTAGGTTGAGCTTGTGAGCTAGCCTCTACCGATTCCAGCATACAAATTTTTAATGCTTGGTTTTGACTCGCCAAAGCGAGGGTAAATGAAGCACCCACCAAGCCACCACCAATAATCAAAACATCAGCATCAAGCACGCCTATCGACCCCTACACCATTAAATTAAAATTTCTGCTATTAATTTTTAGCCATTAAGGCTTCAATTTCTGCGACTTCACGAACTAAACCATGGGTCAAAATGACAGGCCCTGATTCAGCGACTAGCACGTCATCTTCGATACGTATGCCAATTCCACGCCATTTTGCATCAACCTTCATATTATCCTTGGCGACATACAGCCCAGGTTCAACCGTAACAACCATGCCAGGAACAAGAGGACGAGATTCGTCATTTAGCTTGTATGCGCCGACATCGTGTACATCCATTCCAATCCAATGACCAGTATTATGCATATAGAAATCACGGAAGGCTTTATCTTGAATCAAACTTTCCAGCTCTCCTTGTAATAATCCAAGTTCGATTAAACCTTGGGTTAATACACGTACAGCCACATCATGGAAATCAGTATATTTAGCGCCAACAACGACAGATTCAATCGCCTCTTTTTGGGCTTTCAGAACAAGGTTATAAAGGGCAGCTTGAGGCTCAGAAAATTTACCATTAGCAGGGAAGGTACGGGTAATATCTGAGGCGTAAAAACCCAGCTCACAGCCCGCATCAATTAACACCAGGTCCCCCTCTTTGATAGGGGCATTATTTTCAATATAATGCAGGGTACACGCATTACTGCCTGTTGCCACAATATTGTTATAAGCAGGTGTTCTAGAACCCGACTTCATAAAACAGTAATTAAGCTCAGCTTCAAGTTCGTATTCTTTCATACCAGGACTGACTGTTTGCATGGCAATCAAATGTGCTTTAACACTAATCTGAGCGGCTTTCTCCATCAGTTCAATTTCTTGCGCATCCTTAATCAGGCGCATTTCACCCAATAGATTCGCTAACTGATTAAATTGCATAGGCGCTTGAGCCCCTTGGCGTACTTTTTTAGCCAAGGTTTGTTGCCAGCCAACTATCTGTTGTTGCAAAACATCATCAGAAAAGTCAAACCACACAGACATGCAACCATCAAGTAAATCAATGACCTGATCATCCATCTCAGCTAGAGTAAAGGCCCTATCAAACGCAAACGTATCAACAGCACCTTGGGTACCATGTCGAAAACCATCCCATTGCTCTTTTTCAGGGTCTTTGGGTAAGTTGAAAAGGATAGATTGGGTTTTATTGATCAATACATAAGCACCAGGCTCATTATATCCGGTCAAATAAAAGAAATGGCTATTAGGTCGGAATTCAAAATCACAATCACTATTACGTGCACATAACTCTCCGCTACGTACTATGGCAACAAATCCCGCTGGTAATTTTGACTGTAAATTTTGTCGACGAGTTTGATAATTGGCAATCGGCAAATTCATTTTCACCTCTCATACTGGATGGTTCTGGGTAAAGGACAAACAGATAAATACGTTTATTTGGCGCATCAATCACTACGCCAAACCTTCCTTAATGTATTTTTGTTTGATTATTTTTATCTTCTGGTTTGACATCATGGTGCTCAGAATAAAGCATCATGGCAGACAATCGTGCATATTCAATCAGTTCTGTTAAGTCTTTTTCATTGTCATTATCGTCTTCTAACGCCTGCATATCAGCTTTCATTGAAGACAAGTTGGCAAAATCACGTAATACTTGCGTCGTATCATCGGATAAATTCTTTTTCTGCCCAGATAAACCATAGCCTGCTAAGAATCCATGCGCCCATTCTGACAAGGTGACACCACGGTCACTTAAGCTGGCATCATCATCTGCTATAACAGGTTCTAAAGCATATTCACCGTTGGCAAACAGTGATTGTGTTGCCGTATAAAGTTCGACTATTGCATCGCGACTGGCTTCTTCTTTCCAACTTTCAATATCACAAAATTCAACCACCATAGCGATCCAATCTTCCAATAATAGCGCCACACCAGACGCCAAATAACCACATAATTGACCATGTAATTCTGCAGGAGAAGCCCCTATGGACTCAGTAACAAATACATCCGCAATAAGATCAAAGTCGAGTGCATCTTTAAGCATTTCAGTCGACATGAGTACTCCCTTAACCGTAATTGATTCGAAAAGCTAAGTAGGGCCTAGCCTCACTTACAACTAAGCCGCACTTTTGATGCGGCTTAGCTTTTTATTCTAACTGTATATCCTTATCTATGGCGTCATATTGGTAAAATACAATTACCAATGGCCACCATAATGGAAGAAGGACTCGCCTATTAGCCCTCTCCCTCCAATAGGTCTAATTATTTAACTGTTTTAGACCCGACTCTAACGTTTGCAAAATCAGAGTATTAATCGTCATAGGACCAACGCCACCGGGAACCGGCGTATACGCTGCCACTCGATCGACCAATGGTGCCAATTCGATATCGCCGATACCACCTGGATGATAGCCAGCATCAACCACAACTGCGCCATCTTTAATCCAGTCCGCCTTAATTAATTCAGGCTTACCCACTGCACCAACAACAACATCAGCTTGTTTTACTAAACTCGCCAAGTCTTTTGTTCGTGAGTGACAGATAGTCACTGTCGCATTTGCGTTAAGCATCATCATCGCCATCGGTTTGCCTAGGATAGGACTACGACCAACAACAACGACATGTTTGCCTGTTAAATCAATATCATAGTGCTCCAGTAAACGCATGATACCCGCAGGTGTCGCCGAGCCAAAAGCAGGCTCTTGCATTGCCATGCGACCAAAGCCAAGACAGGTGACACCGTCTACATCTTTATGTGCTGCGATTTCATCGAAACACAGGCGCTCATTGATTTGAGGGGGTACTGGGTGTTGTAACAAGATGCCATGCACATCAGAGTTATTATTTAACTCTTGAATTGTGGCGAGAAGTTGATTCGTAGTTGTCTCTTCAGGAAGCTCGATTGCCATTGAGTCCATTCCGACTCGACGACACGCATTGCCTTTCATTTTAACGTAAGTTGCAGACGCTGGATCGCCGCCAACAAGGATGGTTGCCAAAATAGGTGTCCCACCAGTACGTTTTTTAAGCTCAGCAACCTGGGCTTTAAGACGAGTTTCGGTTTCTTCAGCAGATAGTTTGCCATCAAGAACCAATGCAGCCATGAAATAACTCCAACAGTAAGTAGATCGTGATTTAGGGTGCGCTATTATACCTTAAAATCGGTGCGAATTGGCAGTTAGCTGGTGAATCAAGTACATATTCCTAACGAATAGTGTGTTAAAGAAATCCTTATACAGGCTCAATGTAATCCACCAAGAGCTGGATGTTTCGTTGCCCTCTAAACTCGTTGATGTCGAGCTTAAATACCACCCTAGCTTGCTCTGCCGTATTAGGCCATTTCTCTAAATCGACAAAAAAAGCAATAGCATCAACTAAGAGCCCTTCATGAGGCTCCCTTAACAGCAGTTTTAAATGTTTTTGACCAACAATACGCTGCTGAATAAGATCAAACACGCCATCAAATACAGGCTCAGGAAACATTTGCCCCCAGGGCCCACATTGACGAATCATTTCAGCAAAGCTCAGACTAAAGTCTTCTGCCCTTAAGGGACCATCGGTTAAGAGGCAGTCCTGTAAATCATCTGGATTCACTAACTCTGTCACCACACTATCAAACGCTTCGACAAACTCAGGGTAATGCTTTTCTTTAATACTCATACCTGCAGCCATCGCATGACCACCAAATTTCGATAAGATATGAGGGTGACGTTTGGCCACCAAATCCAAAGCATCCCGTATATGCAAACCAGGAATAGAGCGCGCCGACCCCTTTATCTCTTCTTCGTCTACCTTGGCAAACGCGACGACAGGCCGATAACACTTATCCTTCATACGAGAAGCGAGGATACCTATCACTCCCTGATGCCAGGTTTCATCATAGAAACACATGCCATTAGGCAGATCCTGATCATCAGCAAGCAATTTATCTAAAACAACTTCAGCTTGCTGCTTCATTTCAGACTCAATGTCTTTACGCTCACGATTTAGCTGATCCAGTTCCTGCGCCAAGCGTTTTGCTTGCTGAACATTACTCGTCAATAGGCAAGCTATCCCCAAAGACATATCATCTAATCGCCCCGCCGCATTAAGTCTAGGTCCAACAGCAAAACCAAGATCAGAGGCTTTAATCTGGCTAACATCCCGATTTGCGACCTCTAATAACGCCAAAATGCCGGGCCGAGCAAACCCCGCCTGAATGCGCTGCAAACCTTGTTTTACAAGAATGCGATTATTAGTGTCCAATGCCACCACATCCGCCACAGTCCCCAGAGCAACCAAGTCCAAATAATCCGCCATTCTCGGTTCAGGAATATGCTGTAACTCAAACCAACGACGTGACTTTAATTCAGCCCTTAACCCACTCATGACATAAAAAATAACACCCACACCCGCCATCGCCTTACTGTTAAAGCCACAACCATGCTGATTAGGGTTAACGATAGCATCGGCTATAGGGAGCTCATCGCCAGGCAAATGATGATCTGTTACTACCACCTTCATGCCATATGATTTTGCCACCTTCACCCCTTCAATACTTGAGATGCCATTATCCACTGTGACCAATACAGACGGCTGCCTTTCTTTGACAACCTCAACAATTTCAGGGGTTAGGCCATAACCAAATTCAAAACGGTTAGGCACTAAAAAGTCAGGATCGATAGCGCCCATCGCCTGTAACGCCAGAATACCCAAACTCGTACTAGTAGCACCATCCGCATCAAAGTCACCGACTATGAGTATTTTTTCACCCGCTTCAATCGCATCAGCCAGAATAGTAACCGCCGACGTTAACCCCATTAATGCATTAGGGCGTAACAAGCTGGCCAATCGATACTCTAATTCAGCCTCACTACTAATATTACGAGTCTGCAGAATGCGCTGCATTGTCACAGGCAAAGCATGAGAGAAGCTAATGTCATTTCCAGACAAAGGCCTTTGCATTATTTTTTTACTCATTCAAGTCTCCGTTCGATTCGCAATATCGTTAAGCTGGGTAGGATTAATACTAGATTAAGCTGGGTATAGGCGTGATAACAACACAGGCACGGCGGTTTCAACTTTAAGAATACGCTCACCTAAATGAACACTTTTAAAGCCAGCCTCTTGCCATTTACTCACTTCGAACTCATTCCAGCCCCCTTCAGGACCTATGGCTAAAACACATGCTTGCTCCAAGTTAATAGGACAAGCATCTGCCTGATAAGGGTGAGCCAACAAACCGAGTTTATCTTTCATTTCTAAGGGTAAAAGGTCTTCCACATAAGGGCGAAAACGCGTCATCTTTTGCCATTCTGGCATTTGAGTATCGCGCGCCTGCTCTAAGCCTTCAAGTAAGATTCTATCAATATTTTCAGACCTCAATACCGGAGACTGCCAATAGCTTTTTTCGACTTTAGCTGAGTTCAGAAGAATGATTTTTTTCACCCCCATAGCACTAATATTTAGCAAGGTACGCTTGAGCATATTAGGACGAGGTAACGCGAGCACCAAGGTCAAAGGCAACGCCTGTGGTGGTGCCTGATTAAGTTGCAATATTTCAACTTCAGCTAGGCCCTGACTATTTTCACCTAGGTATTCAGCCTCACCCAAACATCCATTTAAAACACCCACCCTTAATTTATCACCAACCTTTGCTTTGATAACGGTAATTAAATGTTCTCTTTGGCGCTCGTCTAACTGATAACGCTCAGCAGAAACGGCCTGCTTAGGGTCAAGTAAAATGATATTCATAAACTATGGTGTCATTAAAAAGTTTTTAAAAGGCATTAAAAAAGGCCTTACTCAAGCATGAGTAAGGCCTTTATAAGGCATAAGACTAAATATTTTTAGTAACAAATGCCTGCACATCTTCAAGGCTATTTTCTAGCACTTGGTAGCTTTCTTCTCGGTCAAATAAATCAGCCATATGCTCAGGTAATTTAGGCACTTCACAGCCTGCCTTTTCCACCGCTTCTGGGAATTTCACCGGATGAGCCGTTGCCAAAGTAATCATAGGTACTGATTTATCTTTCCAGCAATTTCGCGCCGCATCAAGACCGATAGCCGTATGAGGATCAAGTAAATATTGAGTATCCTCGAACACCTGTTTGATCACGTCACAAGTACGATTGTCGTCCACTTTATAACTATCGAAATGTGTCTTAACAAAAGACCAAGCTTCGTCATTTAAAGACACATCACCTTGATTAAAGCGCGCCATCAAGTCTTTTATTGACTCGCCGTCACGACCATGAGCATCAAACAATAGACGCTCAAAGTTACTCGATACCATGATATCCATACTTGGCGACAAGGTAACATTCAATGACTGACGACTCATATCATTCTCTGATATGACTCGGTGCAATATGTCATTTTGATTAGTGGCAACGATCAACTGATCAATAGGTAAGCCCATTTGCTTAGCTAAATAGCCAGCAAATATATCGCCAAAGTTACCCGTAGGCACAGAGAAAGAGACCTTACGATGAGGCCCGCCAACTGACAATGCAGAAGAGAAGTAATAAACGATCTGCGCCATAATACGGGCCCAGTTGATCGAGTTTACAGCACCTAACTTGCCACCATTTAAGAAACTCTGGTCAGCAAAGCTATTCTTAACCATTCCCTGACAATCATCAAAATTGCCTTTCACCGCAATATTGAAGACATTGTCATCAATCACACTGGTCATCTGACGACGTTGTACTTCAGAGACACGCTGATGCGGGTGTAAAATAAAGATCTTAAGATGATCGGAATGGCGACAGCCTTCAATAGCAGCCGAACCCGTATCACCTGAAGTGGCACCAAGAATGACCAACTTTTCTTTACGTTGAGTCAATACATAGTCCATCAGACGGCCCAACAACTGCAAGGCAAAATCTTTAAAGGCTAATGTAGGGCCACGGAACAGCTCAAGCACCCATTCATTAGTATCTGTTTGAACCATAGGAGCCACCGCCTTATGATCAAATTCAGCATAGGCTTCATTAATCATACGACGAAATTCTATATCAGGCACTTCGCCCGCCACAAAAGGTGACATTATATTAAATGCCAATTCTTGGTAACTAAGTCCTGCCCAAGAAGCAATCTCTTCTTGGCTAAATTTAGGCAATGTTTCTGGCACATACAAACCGCCATCATTAGCTAAACCCGCTAATAAAACATCACCAAATGAAAGTGCTGGTGCATCTCCACGTGTGGATATGTATTTCATAATTTTTTCTCTATAAAACTAAACTAACACTGCATTTAGAAGAATTAAGCCAAGGCTTCAACACGAATTCGCTGCACTTTGCCAGCCACATCAGGCAAGGCTTCAACAGAGGCAATCGCCGTGTTCATATTCGATTCTTTCACCGTATGCGTCATGACAACCAAGGTCACAAGGTCAGTACCATCACGTTCACGCTGAATAACAGACTCGATACTAATGCCATTATCAGAGAGCAACTGGGTGATATTAGCAAGCACACCTGCTCTATCTTGAATGGTCATGTTCAAGAAGAAACCACATTCAACTTCTGAAATCGGCAATACTTTCAAATCAGATAATGCATTAGGCTGGAAAGCTAAATGCGGCACGCGGTTATCCGGGTCAGCAGTCAAAGTACGCGCTACATCAATAACATCAGCAATAACAGATGAGCCTGTTGGCAAAGCACCCGCACCCGCACCATAAGTCAAAACAGGCCCAACAGCATCACCCTGCACCATAACGGCATTCATTACGCCATTTACGTTCGCTAGCAATTGTTTTTTAGATATCAGGGTTGGATGCACTCTTAACTCAACACCTTTATGGGTGCGACGAGCAATACCAAGGTGTTTGATGTAATAGCCTAATTCACTGGCAAAACTGACATCTTGCGCAGAAATTTGACTAATACCTTCGGTATAAACACGTTCAAATTGTAAGGGAATACCAAATGCAATAGAGGCAAGTATTGTTAGTTTGTGAGCAGCATCAATACCTTCAACATCAAATGTTGGATCCGCTTCAGCGTAACCCAGAGCTTGAGCTTCAGCTAACACGTCATCAAACGCACGACCTTTTTCACTCATTTCAGTCATGATGAAATTGCCAGTACCGTTTATGATACCTGCCAACCAATCAATGCGGTTTGCAGATAACCCTTCACGTACAGTTTTAATGATGGGCATACCGCCAGCAACAGCAGCTTCAAACGCCACCATAACGCCTTTCGCCTGCGCCTTTTCGAAGATTTCGTTGCCATATTCAGCAATCAAAGCCTTGTTAGCAGTAACTACATGCTTACCATTTTCAATCGCCGTTAATACCAAATCTTTTGCGATCGTGGTACCGCCAATCAATTCAATGACAATATCAATTTCTGGATTGTTTGCGACATCAAAAATATCGCGGGTCATATTCACACCAGAGGTATCTGCGGCTGGATTATCGCGACGAGCACCCACTTGCTCAATCTCAATACTACGGCCAACACGTCGTGTAATTTCTTCTGCGTTGTTACGAAGGATGTTAAAACTTCCAGAACCCACAGTTCCCAATCCACAAATTCCGACTTTTACCGGTTTCAAAATAGTACCCCACAGCGCTAACGTTATTTCAATGCAAAAAAGTGCATTGATGATAAAAAATTGCATCTATTATAACGCCAGTACCAGACAATGCTAGCCTTCTAATCAGGCATAATTACGGCAGAAGACACCATTAGGTTAGCTTGTTTTGATATAAGGAAATAAAAGAATGAAGAGGATGCTTTTTCCCCTTAAATATTGAAGAAATTTGATACGCATTTGAGCTGAACTTCAGATCTGCGAATTGAAATAAGAATCAACTATTCTGCAATAAACACAAAAGAGCTAACTCTCAGCCCTTTTGTGTTATGCATTTTCATAAAGAAGAGTACTACAAGCCTAATTTAGCCGCTAACTCAGCAGCAGGAAGATAACCCGGAATAAATTCGCCGCTACTTAATACAAGACTTGGAGTCCCACGCACACCGATGGACTGGCCTAACGCATATTGTTTAGCAATGGGATTTTCACAATTGTTTTGAGGGACATTTTGACCCTCTTTTGCACGTGTTAACCATTCTTTTGGATCATCCGAACACCAAACACTGACCATCTGTTGATAAGACTCGGAGCCGATGCCCGCCCTCGGAAACGCAAGATAACGAATACTAATGCCCATTTCATTTAACTCAGGCACTTCTTTGTGCAGCATACGACAATAACCACAGGTGATATCAGTAAACACTGTCACATGCGCTTTCTCTTCGCCTTTCGCAGGGTAAATAATCATCTCAGCTTCAGGCAATACTTCAATTTGCGCTAACTTAGCTTCTTCTGTTTCGTTAATCAGACCTTCTGAGCCAACGCGATAAAGGTCACCTACAATGAAATACTGACCATTTGGCGTCGCATGTAAAACGGGACCGGCACTTAAATGAACCGTATACAGACCTGATTTTTCGTGGGGTGCGATTGATTTGATTTGATACTGAGGCAAGCTCTTAGTGATATTGCCCCTTATCAGAGAAATGGCATCGTTTATGTCATTTTCTGCTGACCAAGCAAGCATTGATTGAAACAAAACACTAAGAATAAGTGCTTGTTTAATGAAACCTAACATTTTCTTCATGAAAACCTCTAAATCCAAACATCCGAAAGATGCTCATTAGGCCATGAATCTACATAAAAGTTCCATAAAAAAAGGCGACCTAGGCCGCCTTTTTTAAAGAGATTAGCGTTTAGCCAATTTCTCTTTGATACGAGCAGACTTACCAGAACGTTCACGTAGGTAGTAAATCTTAGCTTGACGAACATCACCGCGACGTTTCACTTCGATGCTGTCAACTATTGGGCTGTACGTTTGAAACGCACGCTCTACACCGATACCGTTCGAAATTTTACGAACAGTGAATGCAGAGTTAAGCCCACGGTTACGTTTTGCGATTACAACACCTTCATAGGCCTGTAGACGCTCACGCGTACCTTCAGTAACTTTAACTTGAACAACTACAGTGTCACCCGCGCCGAAGGCTGGGATCTCTTTAGTCATTTGTGCTGATTCAATTTGCTGAATCACTTTATTTTTGTTGCTCATGGATTTGACTCCCAATGATTTGGTTTCTCGTCGAGTTGGGAACATCTTCCCAACTTAACGAGTTCACGATTCCTACTCTGCCGAGGTTGAATCTTCAGTTTCGTGAATAAACTCTTTCAACAACTTCTGCTGTTCCTTGTCCAACTCAAGGTCTTGCAAAAGGTCTGGTCGACGTAGCCAAGTTCTTCCGAGCTTCTGCTTTAAACGCCAACGTCTTATCTCTTCATGGTTACCACTAAGCAGTACCGGCGGGACAGGCGCCTCATTTAGTACCTCGGGACGAGTATAGTGTGGACAATCTAACAATCCGTCTGAAAAGGAATCCTCTTCGGCCGACGCCATTTTACCCAACACACCTGGAATCATGCGAAACACAGAATCCATTAACACCATTGCTGGCAACTCACCACCGCTTAGAACAAAGTCACCGACAGACCATTCTTCATCAATCTCAGATTGAATCAAACGCTCATCAACGCCTTCATAACGCCCAGCTACCAGAACAAGTTCTGCTTGTTTAGCCAGGTATTGCACGCCATCCTGTGTCAGCGTACGCCCTTGAGGGGATAAAAAAATTACTTTTGCGTTTGGACTAACACTACGTGCTGCCGCAATCGCATCTTTGAGAGGCTGAACTTTCATCAGCATCCCAGGACCACCACCATAAGGTCTGTCATCGACAGTCTTATGCTTGTCATGGGTAAAGTCACGCGGATTAAAGAAGTTAACATCAATTAAACCTGACTTAATGGCTCTGCCCGTTACACCATATTGGGTAATGGCCTGAAACATTTCAGGAAAAAGAGAAATAACGCTAATCTGCACTAAATACCTCGAGTCAGTGTTTAAAACTCAGGATCCCAATTAACCAGCATCTGTTGTTGCTCTAAATCTACATTTAAAACATACATATCTGGTACATAAGGAACCAATCGTTCTTCACGATCTAGACTACCTTCACAAGCACGAACAACAAGTACATCATTTGCACCTGTTTCCATCATTTGAGCAACCTTACCTAAGAGGACTCCCTCTTGGGTGATCACTTTAAGACCTTCTAATTGACTCCAGTAATAATCACCGTCGCCTAATTCAGGAAGATCTTGCGCTTCGATATAGATATCCATCTCACAAATCTCTTTTACAAGATCACGATCTGTATACCCTTTAACCTCAGCAACCAAACCACGACCCTGGAGTCGCCCTTGACTAAACTCTATGGCTTGCCACCCAGTACGGGTTTTCAGCCACCAATGAGAATATTTAAAAATGTTCTCAATTGGGTCAGTGTGTGAATAAATCTTCACCCACCCTTTTACACCGTATACCGAAGTAATGCGTCCGACAGCAAGCGGTTGCTCAGGAGCGGCTGCTTGTTTTATCGCAGACATATATACCTCAATAATTAAGCGGCTTTTTTAGCATCTTTAACTAACTGTGCAACACGGTCAGAAAGTTGAGCACCTAAACCAACCCAATGGTTGATACGATCTAAATCGATACGTAGGCGTTCTTCTTGACCACGGGCAACAGGGTTAAAGAAACCAAGACGCTCGATGTAACGACCATCACGTGCACGACGGCTATCAGCCACGCTCAAATGATAGAAAGGACGCTTTTTAGAGCCTCCACGAGAAAGACGAATAGTTACCATAATTGGTTCCTTATTGCTTAACGAAAACTCTCCTTGATTCACCCAAAATTGAGTCGGAATTCAAGAAGGCGGCATATTCTAGTCGATAAAATAGAAAAACAAAAGAGGCATATGCATTTGAATCCTAATATTTACCCTAAAAATTAGATTTTATAGTGTTTGTGCTCACAATCACTTTAAACAACAAAGAGTAAACCAAAAAAAGGCGCTCATTATTTCTAATGAACGCCTTTTTAATATCAAACGAGTACGATGCACTCTTAGATAGAATTACATTTTTGGCATGCCACCACCTGGGAAACCACCTGGCATCATCCCCCCCATACCACGCATCATTTTCTTCATGCCTGATTTAGAGCTGAATTTCTTCATCATCTTCTGCATTTGTTTATGCTGCTTCAAAAGACGATTTAAATCTTGAATCTGCAAACCCGCGCCCGCTGAAATACGCTTCTTACGAGAACCGTTAATTACATCAGGGTTGCGACGCTCTTTTGCTGTCATGGAATTTATAAGCGCTTCCATCTGCACAAACATTTTGTCGTTTACCTTGTCTTGAATGTTAGCCATTTGACCACCCATTCCAGGCAACTTATCTAACATGGCACCCATACCGCCCATATTTTTCATTTGCTGCAACTGCTCTTTAAAGTCTTCTAAATCAAAGCCCTTACCTTTTTGCAGTTTTCCAGCTAGCTTCTCAGCCTTAACTTTATCTATTTTCTGTTCTGCTTCCTCAATTAAGGAAAGCATGTCACCCATACCAAGGATACGAGAAGCAAGACGATCTGGATGGAATGGCTCTAGTGCATCGGTTTTTTCACCCACACCCAAGAACTTAATTGGCTTACCGGTAATATGACGAACAGACAAGGCAGCACCACCACGAGCATCACCATCTGTTTTGGTAAGTACCACACCTGTCAAAGGCAAGACATCACCAAAAGCCTTCGCCGTGTTAGCGGCATCTTGGCCTGTCATAGCATCAACAACAAACAATGTTTCTACCGGATCAACAGCGGCATGAAGCGCTTTAATCTCAGCCATCATGTCTTCATCAATAGCCAAACGACCCGCTGTATCCAAGATCAGGACATCTTTGTGCGTTTTACGCGCTATATCAATGGCATTATTCGCAATATCAATAGGCTTTTGACTAGTATCACTCTCGATGAAATCAACACCGACTTCGCCTGCCAATGTCTGCAGCTGCTTAATCGCCGCAGGACGATAAACATCGGCACTCACCACGGCTACAGATTTCTTATGACGTTCTTTAAGATATCGAGCAAGTTTTGCTGCAGATGTAGTTTTACCCGCACCTTGCAAACCTGCTAATAAAATCACTGCAGGCGGTTTGGCTTTAAGGTCTAATTCATCATTAGCCTCACCCATCACCTTCTCTAGTTCCTGTTTAACTATCTTCAGGAACACCTGACCAGGACTGAGGCTTTTTGATACCTCTGTCCCAACCGCTCTTTCTTTAACACTATCAATAAAAGCTTTGACGACAGGTAAAGCAACATCGGCTTCTAATAGCGCCATGCGTACTTCACGCAGTACTTCCTTGATATTATCTTCTGTTAACTTAGCACGTCCTCGGATACGATCTAGCGAGGAGGTCAATCGATTCGATAAATTGTCGAACATGTTAGCCTCAAAATGTTGCTCTGTGAGGAAAAAACCAAGTATATGGTTTATCCAAGATGAAATTGGCACTATTATAACGGATAAATGAGTTACACCCTATACCTTTACTCTTTGGACATAAGAGATTCATGATTCAGCTAACACTTTGGCTTGCCACATTATCAACTTTTGCCGCTGGGGCAATGTATTACAAACGCCCAGAAAGTAAAAGGTCTCAATTATTAGGCGCAGCCTCCATCGTCGCGCATGTTTATGCTTTGTCTATATTATTTTTAAATAAAGACGGCTTTGACTTCCTACTAATTGGAATGCTAATCGCCTTGATTGGCAACACACTACTCTGGTTCAGCAATCGCAATAAGGATTTATCACTTTTATTGTGCGTAGCTTATCCGTTAGCGGCCATTGTCATCGCCCTTAACGCAATAGAGCCATGGAAGCTTGAGCCATTCCACATCCATTCTTTTGGCTCCTCTGCCCACATACTCATAGCAGCAGTGGCTTATAGCCTCTTTACTGCAGCTTGCGGCATAGGAATATTGCTTGCCCTACAAGAGTATCAACTCAAGCACCATAAGTTGCGCCAACTTTTAAGAGTACCGCCGCTACAGGTTCTTGAAAAACTCATGTTTGAATTCATTTGGATGGCTTTCATTCTACTCACTATTACAATAGTGACAGGCTTTTATTTTATTGACGATATGTTTGCTCAAAAACTGGTGCACAAAACGTTTTTCACCCTCTGCTCTTGGCTAGTATTCCTAGGCTTGCTGCTTGGGCGACATTGGGCAGGTTGGCGTGGCCAACTCTCCGTAAAATTAACGATAAGTGGGTTTATTTTGCTCATGCTAGGCTACTTTGGAAGTAGCATAGTGCTGCAATTTATTATCACCAAGTAAAATTAGTTGTTCAGGTGTTTGACAGGGGCAATTGAACAACTAATAATCCACTTATCAAAACTACTGAGGTCCACCCTTTTTGAACGACATACCCATAAGTATTCTTCTCGGAATACTCTTCTTTTTAATTTTGTTTTCTGCCTTTTTCTCTAGCTCCGAAACAGGCATGCTTTCTATAAACAAATACCGTTTAAAAAACCTAGTTAAAAACAAGAATAAATCTGCTCTCAAAGTGAGCCAACTACTCGAACGCCCAGATCGCCTTATTGGCGTCATCTTAATAGGTAATAACTTTGTTAATATCCTTGCGTCTGCAATCGCGACCGTTATTGCGGTGCGTATTTGGGGAGATGCAGGTGTTGCTATTGCCACCGCACTACTCACTTTAGTGATCTTGATTTTTGCAGAAGTAACCCCGAAAACAATGGCGACTATCCATCCGGAGAAAATCGCCTTTCCGGCATCCTGGGTTTTATCCATCCTATTAAAGTTACTTTACCCTTTAGTGATATTGGTAAACTTCATTTCCAATGGCTTACTGCGCATTATGGGCCTTCACACCAACCATAATAGCAACGACAAGCTCAGTACTGATGAACTTAGAACCATAGTACATGAGGCAAACGGCCTGATACCGCCTGCTCACCAAGATATGCTGATCTCGATATTAGATCTTGAGAATGTATCCGTTGAAGACATCATGGTGCCAAGAAATGAAGTGATAGGTATCGATATTGAGGATTCAATAGACGAAATTATCGCTCAAATTTGCAACTCGCGACATACTCGCATGCCGGTTTATAACGGCGAAATAAATAAAGTAATCGGCATACTACATGCAAGACATGCCGCACTGTTTCTGCGCGATCCCAATCCGTCGAAAGCTGCCCTACTTAAAGCCACGGTAGAGCCTTACTTTATTCCCGAAAGCACCTCATTAAACATGGTACTGCTCAACTTTCAAAAACAACACCAGCAAATGGGACTTGTTGTTGATGAATACGGTGATGTGCAAGGCATTGCAGCACTTGAAGATGTACTGGAAGAAATTGTGGGTGAATTCACCCAACCAACTCATGATGAAGAAGATGAAATCCTTACACAAGAGGACGGCTCTTTTCGTATTGATGGATCTATTCACATACGTGAAATCAATAAAACCTTGGATTGGTCTCTACCCACTAACGGCCCTAAAACATTAAACGGCCTAATCATTGAGACTTTGGAATTTATTCCTGAGAATCAAATGAGCTTAAAAGTGGGGGATTACATCATTGAAATCCAAGAAATCGAAGACAAAGTTGTTAAATACGCACGTCTACTAAAACACGTTTAAACACCGTTTGGATAACACTAGAGAAGCTTAATACTATGAAACAAAATAAGCGCTTTTGCCCACAATGCGGCACCCAGGTTAACTTCTCTATTCCAGCGGGCGATAATAGGCAACGCGCCGTTTGTCCTGAGTGTCATCATATCGATTATGACAACCCTAGACTAATTACCGGCACAATCCCCATTTATCAAGGCAAGATACTCTTGTGCCGAAGAGATATTGAACCTAGACGCGGATACTGGACCCTGCCTGCAGGTTTCATGGAAAACCAAGAGTCCACATCTATGGGCGCGCTTAGAGAAACACTAGAAGAATGCGGCTCTAAAGCAGTATGTAAACAAGCTTTCAGCATGCTTAGCATCCCCCAAATAGACCAAGTACATCTGTTCTATTTGGCCGAATTACCGCTTGCTGACTTTCATACCACAGAAGAGAGCTCCGAGGTTAAACTCTTTAATATTGATGAAATCCCTTGGTCTGAATTAGCATTCAACAGCATCACCAGAACACTAAAACTCTACCTCGAAGACAAGAAAAAAGGGCGGTTCAGCTTTCATGAAGAAACCCTCACGATAGACTTCCTTCCGCCAATCAAAGTACGTTAAAGCTCAATCTTGATAAGGTGGTACGCCACCTCCTCATAAGGATGTGCCGCCTTCAAGACTGTAACCACAGAATCCTTCAGAGAAGCCCGCAATACCATTTCAACCCTGTATTCTTCCACTTTTTCAAGCAATCCAGACTGGCCAATAAAAGGATTAGCTTGAGCATTGGGTCGAAACTGCCCTTCACCCCTTACTTGCCAGCAACAAGCCTCATAATCCCCTATAGCACCCGCCCCAGCACTAAAAACGGCTTCTTTAACACTTTCTAAATGAGATTCAGGCACATAAAACACCAGTGAATACATTATTTTTCCTTCCAAAAAAATTATCAGTAGAATGAAGACTACAGCAACAAAGACTGCTCAGGCTTATTAGGTAAATTAAGTCGGGGTTGATATTGAGAACTTAAAGCGGCGACTTTCTGCTCTAAGGCGACAGCTAACATTGGCGCAGCAACATTATCGGAAGAATGCACAAACACATAAGGCTCCAAACCTGTCACCATCCAATCCAGTAATTTTTTTGCCCATTGATCTAAATAAACGTCATTCAATGCCAAATCTGGGTGCCCAATAAAACGAACAACGGGGTTAACACTTGTTGCGACAGGATGACATGGCACCCTTGGTTTTTTCTTTTGTGCATCAAGCAAGCTCTCACAATAAGCCTCTGTCGAGAACACAGGACGTGAATCCATGATCACCCTATTATGATTAAAGCCCGCCAACATACTTAACAAAGCAGACTCTTCCTGGCCCTTATTAAAGAAACTCTGGTGACGCACCTCTAATGACAAAGGTGTCGACAGAGACCAAGCCTTGCATAAGCTTTCCATTTTAGAAAAATATAGCGGTGACACATCCTCTGGGAATTGCATCATAACAGGGCCTAATTTAGCTTCAAGCGGTCGCAAAAGATTACAAAACCGAGCCAAATCAGCGACAACATCAGCCTCCTTTGTCGCCCCCAATCTATGAGTGATAGCTTGAGGGACTTTAAATGAAAAGCGAAAATCATCTGGCACTAGATCAAACCAAGACTGTAATTGATCTTCTGTTAAATCCGCGTAAAAACTGCTGCCCACTTCAACTGTATCAAAATAATTAGCATACTCTTGCAGACGCCGATTACTCGCCCCTTGGTGGGAGTAAAGCCAAGCCACCCATGCTGGGTGCTGCCATTGCGCCATACCAAAGCGAAGTTTCATCAACTAATAACCTTATATTCCACTTTATCGATAAGGTAACCGACTACACCCGCCGCCAATTTCAGCTCTATTTCATCGCCTTCCTGCTTTTTCATAAGCGCCTTTGCCATGGGAGAGTCAATACTGATATAACGAGAATCATGATCAAGCTCATCGGGGCCGACAAGTCGAAAACATTTCAAATTTTCGTCATCATCTTCTAGCGTCACCCAAGCGCCAAAATAGATACGAGATCTATCTTCAGGCAATCTATCAACAACCGTAGAAGCGTCTAAACGTTTTTCCAAATAACGCACTCGCCCATCGATTTCACGAAGTTGCTTTTTTCCATAGATATACTCAGCGTTTTCAGATCTGTCCCCTTGCGCCGCTGCTTCACGTACTGTTTCGGTCACCTGCGGTCGCTTTTCCTTCCATAAATATTTCAATTCAGTAATAAGCTGCTGCGCACCTTCTTTCGTAATATAGGCAGACTTTGCAGGCATAGGTGGACGATAACGAGTCATTAGCACTTCCAAATAAAATAAGGCAATATAATTAGTGGCTTAATTTTTCCAATAACAAGGACAGCTCACTCTCCCCTTGATGACTAAATCGCATACAGGCTTTAGCGTTTTGCACGACACTTTCTCGCGCATATTGCTCATCAATATCAAAACAAGCAAGACGCAACTGCTCCAGCTCTTTACTCAGGAGATTCAGCTCGCCAATAAATAAATACCAGTCGACACAAGGCAAATCACCCGCGATGGCATGCTGCAATAAGAAGCGACAGTAGCTCTTATCTACTCGATAATAAGGCAAGCTTGCCTTAAACCGATAAAAAAAGAAAAATACTGACGAAAACGCACCGAAGGCAATCAATATCATCGCAAAAAATGACAACATAGCTCAGCAACCTACTTCACTCAAACTAAGCTAAAGGATATTCTAATAATGCTATTTTAGCCTGCTCAAGCTCATCAAGATATTTTGCTTCACACTTCATAAACTCAATTCTAAACTTCTTGCGCGCATCTTTAGGTAAGTTACTCCAACCCTCATGTGTCGGAATATGTTCTGTTTGCGCATAAACTTTATAAAAAACACCAATTGATTCATGCTCAGATAAATCGAGACTCAATTGATCCAATAGCGTCTTAATTCGTATACTCGCTTCCATCCAGCCCAAATCGTCAGAGCCCACAACTTTAAGCAGCACTCGGATACTTTCAATTCGTTTATTACGACCTTCAAGCACAGTATCCTGCGCCTCTTTCATTTCTTGTTTGCGCTTTTTATCAAGCTTAAGTTGACGCGAAATAACCCAAACCAAGGCTAAAATAATTAAAAAACCTGACGTAATGGCAAGTATAAAGCTAGTAGTAGACATAGTGGTTCCGAAAAAACGTGATATGGATGCAAAGCTGCAATATTTAGACCCAATATTATGAGGCAAGTAATCGGAATCGACAATCGTAAAGAAAGGCATTAAGAAATGAAAAACAGCAGATAAGAAGTTTGAATGAGAAGAATAGAATTAGAATTCAATAGCTCAGCCATCAAGACCGATCACACGATCAATTGAACTCTAACGTTTGATTAAAAAGCCAAGTTTAACTACTTAACTTCTTTTTTATACTTTTTATAACCGATATAACCAAAGCCAACAAAAAATGCCACCATCAGCCCAACGATAATAATACCTGATATCACAACAGAGTCTAAAAACATAATTGCTCTCCTTAATAATTGAGAGCAATTATGTGCTTATCTTTTAAATAGACAGTGACATAAATCAAGTAAAAATTTGACCCAAAAGGAAGGGTAACCTTCCCTTGACCTAAGTCAAAAAAAAGAATCCTTTATGCGCCAAAAACCTACAAAACTTTCAATGTCGCCTGCAACCAACGAGAGATATCCAGCACTTGTTCAGGACACACTGAATGGGGCATTGGGTAAGATGCTTTTTCTATCTGATAACCCTTATCCTCAAGTGCTACATTTGCTCTGACAGCCAACTCATAAGGTACAACAGGGTCTTGAGTACCATGATGAATTAATATCGGCGTTTTACCATTAATAGAATCCTGCGCATGGGGAATTAACTCAGCATCTGCAATATAAGTCGATAATGCCATAATGCCTGCCAGTTTATATTTGCCCAATAAACCGACTTGATAAGCGATTACACCGCCCTGAGAAAA
>Ga0105354_1000150_pt1 | contig 43142 bp, 44 predicted proteins | sample GOMGulsemesocosm_FD_83658 | JGI IMG/M metagenome (GOLD analysis project Ga0105354, IMG submission 83658) | Methane-oxidizing microbial communities from mesocosms in the Gulf of Mexico - GOM9B Gulf of Mexico | ecosystem: Environmental > Aquatic > Marine > Cold seeps | place: USA: Gulf of America...
ACGCTAATACAAATAACCAAAATGAGGTTTGAGTTACATATGTTACACTTCCTAAAAACAGTAGATTAAGTAAAATGTCGCTAATAGAATCTAGATAGCGACCTGTGTAGCTTGGTGTGTTCTTTAGTCGTGCTAATTCGCCATCTGCAGCATCAATAATAGATTTTAATATTAAAAACAATGCAGCAGAAAGATATAAGCCTTTTAAAATAAAAACAACTGCAATTAATCCAGCAACTACAAAAAGTAAAGTTACATGTATTGGGGTGTATTTTGTGTATTTTAAAGCGTTTGCTAAGAGTGTACCTAAAGTTCTTCCGTAGTCAGAAAGATCTATAAATTGGTGTTCTTTTGGAAGTTTAGACATTTAGTTTTCATAACCAATATGTTTTGCGGAATATACCAAGAGTTAATATTCAAAATAAGATTTATGTTGTCTTATATAATTGAGCACCAAAGGTACTAAATCTTCAGTACAGGCTAAGAATTCTAACTCTAAATCTTCAATTTGTTTAAGCTTTTTTTTATTGAGTACGTCTAGTATTTCTCGTCTTTTAAAAATATCTAATGGAAGATTTTCATCTTTAAATAGGCTAATTAGTTTCTTGTAGATAAAGCCATTTTCTATTGCTTTTACAGCAAAAAAGGCATCATGTACATCTTGAAAATATTTACCAGAGGTATTGTATAAAAAATGAAATAAGCCACCATTATTTAGTTCACTTTCAAATATATCGAGATAAACAAAATAGCGTTCTGGAAGCGATAATTTTTCAAAAGAACCTACTTTATTGGCTTTATTCCATAAAACAACGCCAACTAATTCTAATTGGTCTGTTTCTTTAGGTTGATTTAAAGCAAAATCAATCTCAGACATTTTTACGATTTATGAATCACAAACATGGCAGGTCTTTTATGTAAATCTATCTTTGTGTTTTTCCAAATTTTTATTGGAAGTGTTTTTATATATTCTGTTGGTAACGTCACATCGCATGCTACACAAAGCTGAGTGCTATCGTGTAAAACAGCGCATAAATCTTCTAGAAGTTTATTGTTTCTATATGGCGTTTCTATAAAACATTGCGTTTGGTTATGTTCGAAGCTTAAACGTTCTAAACGTTTTAATTCACCTTTTCTGTCGCTTTTATCTATTGGTAAATACCCATTAAAAGCAAAACTTTGTCCATTCATTCCAGAAGCCATTAAAGCGAGTAGGATAGAAGATGGACCAACTAAAGGCACTACTTGAATATTTTTTTGATGGGCTATTTTTACTATTTCTGCGCCTGGATCTGCAATTCCAGGACAACCAGCTTCGGAGAGTAAACCAACATCTTGACCTTGTAAGCAAGGTTCTAAATAGGTTGGTAGTTCGCTTTCTTCAGTAAATTTATTTAAAGGAAATAATTTTAAACTACTTTGTTGTTTGCTTGCACTTATGCGTTTAATGTCTTTACGTGCTGTTTTTTCATTTTCAACAATAAAAATATCAACATGTTCTATTACTTTTTTAACCGAAAGTGGTAAAACGTTTAACGGTTCTGTTTCGCCTAAAGTTGTAGGAATAAGATATAATTTTCCAAGTGCATTCATAACTTATTTGTTTTGTAATCTATTAGCAATAATTGTGCAAGCGTTATCTAACATATTAAAAACGATTTCAAATCCTTTGTTAGAATCGTAATACGGATCTGGCACATCTTTGTTAGCATTAGGAAAGCTTTCGTTTAGAATAAGTTTTACTTTGTTGCGTTCTTCTTTAGTATGAGCTAATTTTAAAATGTTTTCTAAATTAGAATTATCCATAGCATAAATAACGTCAAAATCTATAAAATCTTGTCTAGTAAATTGTCGTGCTTTTTGTAAACAGATATCAATATCGTTATGTCTTGCAATATTTACAGAACGATTATCTGGCGGATTTCCAATATGGTAATTACTGGTTCCTGCAGAGTCAACAAAAAAGTCTTGGCTTGGTAATTTAGATTGCAAAATGCCTTCTGCTAAAGGCGAGCGACAAATATTACCTAAGCACACCATTAGAATTTTAGACATTTTAAAAATCTGTTATACCGATAATTTCTTCGTGATATCTTCAACGTATTTTCTAAACTGCTTATCTGTAGAAGATAAGTTATCTACGGTTTTGCAAGCATGTAAAACTGTGGCGTGGTCACGTTGTCCAATTTGCGAACCAATACTTGCTAAAGATGCTTTTGTAAATTTCTTCGCAAAAAACATAGCTAATTGTCTGGCTTGTACAATATGGCGTTTACGTGTTTTAGATTGTAAGGTGTCTACATCCATTTGGAAGTAATCCGATACAATTTTTTGAATATAATCTATAGAAACTTCGCGTTTAGTGTTTTTAACAAACTTCTCAACTATCTGACGTGCTAATTCAATTGTTACTTCTTTTTTATTGAAAGACGATTGTGCAATTAATGAAATTATAGCGCCTTCTAGTTCACGGATATTAGACTTAATATGTTTTGCAACATAATTAATAATGTCATCTTCCATTTCTACACCATCGCGATATAATTTGTTTTTTAATATCGAAATACGCGTTTCAAAATCTGGTGTTTGTAATTCCGCAGAAAGTCCCCATTTAAAACGAGATAATAAGCGTTGCTCAATATCTTGCATATCTACAGGTGCTTTATCACTTGTTAAGATAACTTGCTTTCCGTTTTGGTGTAAATGGTTAAATATGTGAAAGAATACATCTTGCGTTCCAGTTTTACCAGATAAGAATTGTACATCATCAATAATAAGTACATCTATTAATTGGTAAAAGTGAATAAAATCGTTTCTATTATTCTTCTTAACAGATTCTATATACTGTTGCGTAAATTTTTCAGCAGAAATATATAAAACTGTTTTTTCAGGATATTTATCTTTAATATCAACACCAATAGCGTGTGCTAAATGTGTTTTTCCTAATCCAACTCCACCAAAAATTAATAATGGATTAAACGAAGTTCCTCCTGGCTTAGATGAAACAGCCATTCCTGCGCTACGTGCTAAACGGTTAGAATCACCTTCAAGGAAGTTTTCAAAATTGTAATTTGGATTTAATTGAGATTCAATCTTAACATTTCTAATTCCAGGAATTACAAACGGGTTTTTAAGTTCTCTACTTTTATTATTAAAAGGCACATCTATATCTTGAGATTTTAAACCACTTCTATTAGAACTTGGAATACGTTCTGTAAAAGGTTGTTTATTACCATACGTGTTTTCCATTTTAATAATGTAAACCAGTTTGGCAGTTTCTCCTAATTGTTTGTGTAGGGCACTTTTTAGAATCTTAACATAATGTTCTTCTAACCATTCGTAAAAGAATTTACTTGGTACTTGAATACTTAATGCTTTGTCAACTAACTTAACGGCAACAATAGGTTCAAACCATGTTTTATACGCTTGTGGTTGTATATTATCCTTTATAAAAAGAAGACAATTATTCCAGACCGATTGCGCAGTTAAACTCATAGTTATATCTTTGGTGTTTTGTTAGTTAATTTAACAGTTGAAGGCTAGAAAAAAGCCTCTGTTGTAATACATGGCAAATATGTGAACAAATAACTTAAAAAAAAAACCAATTGGTATTGATTTTGTAGTTTTTTTTCCTCATACTATCAAACGTTAAACAAAACCGAATTAGTATTCAATATGGCAATTAAATTTCATAATACATTTATTAGAGTTCGTTATGCAGAAACCGACCAAATGGCAGTTGTGCATCACGGAAACTATGCAGCATACTTAGAAGAAGCAAGAACTAACTGGTTAAGAGATATGGGTATTTCTTATAAAAAAATGGAAGAAACAGGTATTGCCTTACCAGTAACAGCAATATCATTCCGATTTAAAAAATCTGCTTTATATGATGATGTTTTACGCATTAAAACCATTTCTAAAAAAACACCAGCTGTACGCTTAGAATTTGATTATGAGATTTTTAATCAGAAAAACGACTTGCTAGCAACTGCAACTACAGAATTAGTTTTTATAAATACGGAAAGAAATAGACCAACAAAAGCACCTGATTATTTTTTAGAAGCACTTCATAATTACGAAAGCGAATAGTTGTCATTTTAAACGATTAAAAGCGTTAATTAATTTTTATTCGAATTTTTTTTTAGAATTATTTAATTAATTTTTTAGTTGAAATGCCTTTTGTTTTTTTTAGACTGAAGAATATAAGCTTAATGTTTATTACAAATCAAAAAACAACCTCAGATTATTTTACGTAGAAAATAATTCACACTGTAGGAAGAAGCAAAAATCGTTATAATTGTAAAGTATGATATAAAGTAACAATTATACATTTAGTACTAAAGAAACTTAAAACCTAAAAACTTTATTTTTTGTGCTGAAATGAGGAATTTAATTTTCAGTAAAATCATATGAGGTCTTGATTTTCTTGGTTACTCATATGTTTCATATTATAAATTATTGAAATCGTGAATCTCTTACCTCGATTCCATTTTTTCATCAAAGAACTGCGTAGCATATCATGAAACCAAAATTTAAGATAGGCAATTGAATAAAAAAGAACAAAACTTGTTGTGTGTTATAAATCTTGCTGAAAAACAGGTCTCGATGTAGCCTGTCTTTAGCGCAGTCGAAAGGCTAGACCCGACAAAAAAAAGAATTTCTACTTAAATTAATAACCAAAAAAAGTTACTCAACAACCTTAATCTCTACTTCGTAAACCGCATTGAAAGCCTCAAAAGCATTTTGTGCATCCTTTTTACGAACCGAAATAAAAACCTTACAATCCAATGCCATAATTTGATTAGTAATATTTAAGTTTTTCTCTTTAATAATACGCATTACTTTGTTCATATTCTTGTAATCAAAAGAAATCACGTAATCAATATCAATGGTTTTTTCTACTATTTTAGAAGCATCCAAAGCCATTTGCGCTCCAGTTCTATACGCATTTATTAATCCGCCAACTCCAAGTTTTGTGCCTCCAAAATAACGAACAACTACAATTAAAATATTTGTTACATCGTAAGATTGAATCTGACCATAAATAGGCATTCCTGCGGAATTACTTGGTTCGCCATCATCGTTTACTCGGTAGGAAATTTTAGTGGTTCCAAATTGATACGCATAGCAAAAGTGACCAGCGTTTTTATGTAATGGCTTTAAATTTTCAAGATGAATTTTCACGTCATCTTCGTTAGAAATAGGGAACGCATAATTAAAAAACTTAGAATTCCGATCTTTAAAAAGCGTTTCTTCCGAAGGTTTAATAATGGTTTTATACGTATCTTTTTCTTCCATGTTAGGCAAAAGTAACCAATACAATTGATATGATAGCAACACCAATACCAATCCAATTTTTTAGAATTAACTTTTCTTTAAAAAACAGCAGACCAATTAATGTGCTTAGCGTAACAATAGCTACATTATTAACGGTAAATATGGTTGAACTTTCAAAATTCTCCATATTTAAGGCTTTTAGAATGGTGTAAATAGAGTAGTAGTTTACAATTCCTAAAATAGCACCACCAAGTATTGCTTTGAAATTTATACTGAAAGCCGATTTATAAGATTTAAAAGTAATTAATCCAATACCAATAAGTCCTGCAATAGAGAAAATGGAAGCTGAAAATAAAGGAATACCATTATCAGACAAAAGTTTAGTTTCTATGTATTTAATTGAAGTGTCAATAATTCCCGAACCTAAAAATAGTATAACAGGTAAGTAAAATGATTTAATATTTATTTTCTCTTCGGATTTTGCTTTAACAGAAGCTAAATATACAGCAACTAATGCTAAAATAATTCCTAAGCCTTTTTGAAAGTTCAACGTTTCGTTATACATATAAAGTCCAAAAATCACAGGAATGACCACGCTCATTTTACTGGCAACCGAGGCTACGGATAAACCATTTTTTTGAGCTGTTAAAGCCATTACATTAAATATAGTAATAAATAAAACGCCTAATCCAATAGCGCCTAAAAACCAATTGCTTTGTGTAATTTCTGAAAAAGAAACTGGACTATCGTAATTTAAATACCCAAAAACCGAAGCTGTAAAGTAGTTAACTACAATAGCTTGTAAGGTGTTTACATTGTACTTGTCGAAACATTTAAAAATAATAAAAATGACCGTTGAACAAAGAATACTTAGTAGTAAGAACATTAAAATAAATGTGCTTTAAGTTGAAATAAATCTACAACATCTTGTGTTTTTGGATCATTATTCCAAGTGTTAAAACCTAAATCCATTGCCGAAGCTGTGTTTTCTGGAGTATCATCTATAAAAATACAGTCTTGTGCTTTTAGATTGTTTTCGTTTAAAACAAATTCAAAAATAGTAGCATCTGGTTTACGCATATTTATTTCGTGCGATAAATAGAATTTGTCAAAACAAGCTTTAAATTCTTCGTAAAACGATACGTTTTCTTTAATGAAGTCTATATGAAGTTCGTTTGTGTTACTTAATAGCATCAACTGAAACTGATTATCTTCTTTTAACGTTTTTAACCAATCTAATCTATGTTTTGGAAAATCAAGAATCATAAAATTCCAAGCGTCTATTATTTGCTGACGTGTTAAGTTTTCAAAATTAGATTCGTAGAAGTCTATAAACTCATCGGTTTCAATAAAACCTTGCTCGTAAAGCGTGTTTATTGCCACTAATTCCTCAGGAAATTCATCTAATTCAAATAAGTTTAAAGCATTTGTATAAGCGCCTTCTTTATCTAAATTGATAAATACATCGCCAAAATCGAATATTATCGTTTTAATCATTTTGTGTTTTATTTATTCTCATAAACTTCCAAAATATCATTTAAAATAGTTTCAGAACTTAATAATTTACCTTTAAAATTTGGTGCTTTGGTGCCTTTTTCAAAAGAAACAGTTCCTTTAAAAATTCGTGCTTCATCCCAAAGGTTTTCATCTATAAACGTTTGCAATGTTTTTGCGCCACCTTCAATAATTACAGAATTTAAATTGTTTTGGTGTAATACCTCACAAATTTGTTGGGCAATAGCATCGGTTTTAGTCCAATCTATAGTGTCTTTAGAAATTACAATAGTATCTGCTTCAGCATTAAAAACAGCAAAAGATTGCTCTAATTTTAAATCTTTATCTATTACAATTCTTGTTGGATTCTGACCAACATAATCGCGTGTCGTTAAACTTGGGTTGTCTTGTATTACGGTATTTGTTCCTACTAAAATAGCATGTTCTTCGCTTCGCCATTTATGAACCAGCGCACGAGAGGTTTTATTAGTAATCCAAACGGGTTTTTGTTCGTTTTTAGTTTCAGGACTTAGAAATCCGTCGCTACTTTGTGCCCATTTTAAAATAATATACGGACGTTTTTTATTGTGAAACGTGAAAAAACGTTTGTGATGCGCTTTACATTCGGCTTCTAAAATACCAAGTGTGACTTTGCAATAAGCCGACATTAATTTTTTAATCCCTTTTCCTGCTACTTGCGGATTATCGTCTACGCAACCAATTAGGATATTTTTAATACCTTTTGCAATAATTAAATCGCTACAAGGTGGCGTTTTTCCATAATGACTACAAGGTTCTAAAGTGACATAAATAGTGCTTTCGGCTAATAATTCTTGATTTTTTACGCTGTTAATAGCGTTAACTTCGGCGTGATTACCACCAAAAGGACTTGTGAAACCTTCGCCTATAATTTTATTATTATGTACAATTACAGCGCCAACCATAGGATTTGGTCGTGTAGTGCCTAAACCTAATTTTGCAATTTGCAAGGCGCGTTTCATGTATATATTATGACTGCTCAATACTTAAAATTTAAGTTTAATATCTTCAGTTTCGTCTACAGTATATTTATGCGAAAATCCAAAGACCTTATATTTAATATCGCCTTTATATTGCACCTTAATTTTTTTAGAAAATAAGCTACTTAATAAACCACCTAAATTGTTGTTACTGTATAAACTATCGGTTGGAATTTTTGCTGTAAGCGGAATAGTAAAATCCTTTTTAGCAGGTACTTTAAACGATTCTGAAGTCACTTTAGCAATCTCATTTCCATTTACAAACACAGCAATACCTTCGGTTTCTAATTGTCCGCTAACATCATTTGGATTCTTAAATAATGCATTGGCAGTAACTGTAATTAATTTTGAAGTCGATTCTGTTACTTCAATGTTTTGTAAAGCTATAAATTCGGGTTTTTCGTTAACTGTGCAACTAAAAAGAGTTAAAAAAAGAATTGATACTATTAGGAAATGTTTCATTTATAAAATAATAATAAGTTTAAAGGAGTTCATTATCTTGAGCACGTAAAATTACTATTTTAAAGTGAAGAAAAATAATATCATAATAAGAGAAATTCAGCCAGAAGATAATTCTCAGATTGAGCAAGTAATTAGAACTTGTTTTATTGAACTAAATTTACCTTTAGAAGGTACTGCTTATGCTGACCCAGAAACAAAACAAATGTTTCAAAGTTACTCGGGAAGTAACGAAACCTATTTTGTAGTTTCAAATGAATCCGAAGTTTTTGGTGGCGCAGGAATCAAGCCTTTGGCAGGTTTAGAAACTACAGTTTGCGAGTTACAAAAAATGTATTTCTCTAAAGAAATTAGAGGTTTAGGTTATGGGAAACAAATTTTTCAAAAATGTTTAGACGAAGCAAAGCGATTAGGATATAAAAAAGTTTATATAGAAACAATCGAAGAATTAGAATCGGCAATACACGTGTACGAGAGTTTTGGATTTACCTATTTAGATGGACCAATGGGAGAAACAGGACATTATTCTTGTGGTGTTTGGATGGTTTTAGAGTTGAGTTAGGATTATGGTTTTGAGTATTAAGAATCAAGAATCAAGAATCAAGAACCAAGAACCAAGAACCAAGAACCAATACTAAAAGATTAAAGAGAATAGAATAAAGAAAAGAGATGTTATATCCATTCCAGCTTTGCGACTTAGCGTCTCAGCGAGATATTTTAAACCAATAGAACCAAAATGAAATTAAAAGACATAGAACACTTATTCCACAAAGAATTAGACAACATTTACGGGAAAGATGAAGTGTTTCAGTTTTTCTACATGTGTATAGAATCGTTTTATAACTTATCACGATTAGACTTAGCATTAGACACTAATTTGTCAATAACTACAGAAGAGCAACTAAAAATAATGGACGCTTTAAATCATTTAAAAGCAGAAAAACCGATTCAATATTTATTAGGTGAAACCGATTTTTATGGATTAACTTTTAAGGTGGCTGAAGATACTTTAATCCCAAGACCTGAAACCGAAGAATTAGTAGAGTTTATTATAAACACGACTAAAACTGAATTTCAAAACACTGAAGATTTAAACATTTTAGACATTGGAACAGGAACAGGTTGTATAGCCATTTCGTTAGCAAAAAACATTATAAAAGCTAAAGTTAATGCAATTGATGTATCTGAAGAAGCTTTAAAAATTGCTAAATCAAATGCCATAATGAATGAAGTTGAAGTCAACTTTATTAAACAAAATATTTTAGATAACGTTGAAGCTATAAACACCATAAATAAGCTTGGTAAATTAGATGTTATTGTTTCTAATCCGCCTTATGTTCGTGAATTAGAAAAACAAGAAATTAAGCCAAATGTTTTAGAAAACGAACCACATTTAGCTTTGTTTGTTTCAGATGAAAATCCGTTGATATTCTATAAAACCATTACAGAAATAGCAGAAAAGCAATTAAAACCTCATGGATTTTTGTTTTTTGAAATCAATCAATATCTTGGGAAAGAAATGAAAAATTTAGTAGAAAACTACGCTTTCAAAAATGTTGAAATTATAAAAGATGGTTTTGGAAACGACCGTATGTTGAAGGCGCAATTAATGTAGCAATTTGATAATGTAACAATTTGTCCGTTCGAGCCTTTCGACTATGAGTTTATATCGAGCGTAGTCGAGATACTCAAGACAGGCTAAAGTCGAGAACTTAAATAATAAAACAAAACAGTTTACTTTCCTTTAGAAAGGATTAAGGATAATAATATGAAAAACATTGCAGTATTTTGTGGTTCAAGTTTAGGAACCGATAAAGATCTTATAGAAAACACTTATAATTTAGGTAAAACATTGGCTAAAAATAATTATGCCTTAGTTTATGGTGGTGCAAAAATTGGTTTAATGGGAAAAGTAGCTCAAGGTTGTTTAGATCACAACGGAAAAGTAATTGGTATTATTCCAGAGTTTTTGCAAACCCGAGAAATTGTATCTCATGACTTAACAGAACTCATTACAACTAAAAACATGCACGATAGAAAAGTAATGATGTACGAAAAAAGTGATGGTTTTATTATTATTCCTGGAGGATTTGGGACCATGGATGAGTTTTTCGAGATTTCTACTTGGGGACAACTAGGCTTACATTCTAAACCCATAGGAATTTTAAATACTAATGGATTTTACGATGATTTATTAAATCAAGGTCAGAAAATGGTAGATAAAGGATTTTTAGCACAAGCCAATTTTGATGCCATTTTAGTGAGTAATGATATTAACGATTTGCTTCAAAAAATGATTAACTTTAAACCATTACCAAAGCCAGAATGGTTAGATGTTTCTAAATTATAACTAAATGAAGTTGTTTTCTTTTTATTTTATCTTCTTAATAGCTCTTGTTTTTAGCTGTAAACAATCTATTCCAGTTGTTTCAGAAGCTAATAAAACAGATAGAACCGAATTTATAAAAACACTTGAGAAAGATTTTTTAGGTCGTGTTGGCATCATGACTTATACAAAACCTTACCTTATTTCTAATCGCATATTTAAAACCTATAATAACTTAGATTCTATACAAGCAAAAGAACTAAGTATGACTTCAATTTTTAAAAACCATAAACCGACATCAAAATTTGGTTTAGAGCGACAAATTGGATTGAAAAAAGACATAAATACCTTTGTAGCTTATCAGTTTGATGAAAACGAGCAAATGATTTATAAGTTGGTGAACTACAATAAAAATTATGATGTTATAGATGCAATAGAGGTTTCTTATTTTGATTTATCGACTAAAATGAATGCTACAGAAACCTATATGTATAATGATACTTTGTATGTAGATAACAAAATTAAAGGTTTAGAAAATGTATACATTTTTCAGGAAGATGGCACATTTAAAAAAGTTGAGAATCCAACTCCTTTTAATTACAAACCATTAAAAAGTTATAATCACAAAGACGAATATTTAGCACAATTTGAAAAACGAGTGGTACAAGCTAAAAATGGATTAATTATTAGAGATTCTTTAGGTGAAAAAATAGGAAAGTTTAATTATTTAGAAACTGTTTCGGTTTTAGAATATTCTAAAGATATTAAAACAGTTATAGATGAAGGTAAAACTATAAAAGGTCGCACAGTTAAAGTGATTTTAGACCTGAAAGCATTAAAAAAAGATGCTAATTTTCACCTTAATACATCTAATATTGGTTACGTATTTGAAGGATTTTTATTTAATAATCCAACCACCGAAATTGAAGCCTATAAATATGCTGGTATAACTGTAAATAAAAATTACATCGTTCAAGTTAGTTTAGTAGAATTGTTTGATGTAAAACCTGTTAAGCTGAATAATTACCTAAATAAAGTCGTAAAAAAACCTGAAATTAAAAATGTAACCAAACGTTATAAAATCAACGATTTAGTAACGTTAACTTCTAAAAATAATAACACAGTAACGTTTAAAGATACAACGTATCAATCTGAATTCGAACCCAGAAAAACGTTTAGTGTTTTTGAAGATTCTAATTTTAAAAACCAATTTGTTGTAGGGTCAACTATGTTGTTTAGTTACCAAGAATTTAGATTTTTAGATAAGACAACAGGTGAGAATTTGGACCATTTTTATGGTGGTTATCCGCATGTGTCTCCAAAAGGCGATATTGTAATTTCAGTATATTATGATGACGAATGTCCCAACCAACGCACATTGTTTATTGACAAAATTAAAGACGGAAAAATTATTAAGAAAGTTGAAATATTTTATGCTTTAGATAGTAAATCCGACATCAATTTTATTGAAACCACTAATAGAAATGAACTATTGTGGTTGTCCAATACAGAATTTATTATCAAATTTTGGGGTGCAACCGAATGTTATGATAATTCTAATAATTACTTTTACTACAAATACAAAATCAAAGATAATCTATTAGATATTTTAGGATATAATTAAAATGAGCATACAACAACATATACAATCACTTCGCGAAGAATTACGAAAGCATAATTATAATTATTATGTATTGGATAATGCTACTATTTCGGATTACGATTTTGATATAAAACTGAAAGAACTTCAAGAATTAGAAGCGAAATATCCTGAGTTTTATGATGCGCAATCACCAACATTACGCGTTGGAGGAGAAGTGACTAAGAATTTTGATACCGTGGTTCATGAACACAGAATGTATTCTTTAGATAATTCGTATTCTTTAGAAGATTTACAAGATTGGGAAACGCGTGTTAAGAAAATGATAGATGGTGACATTAGCTATACCTGTGAGCTTAAATATGATGGAGCTTCAATTAGTTTAACTTACGAAAACGGAAAGCTATTAAAAGCAGTAACGCGTGGCGATGGATTTCAAGGTGATAATGTAACCACTAATATAAAAACCATAAAATCTGTACCACTTCAACTAAAAGGAAATTATCCACCAAAGTTTGATATTCGTGGCGAAATTGTATTGCCTTTTGATGGATTTCATAAAATGAATGAAGAACGTTTAGAAGCTGGCGAAGAACCTTACAGAAACCCAAGAAATACAGCTTCAGGAAGCTTAAAACTTCAAGATAGTGCAGAAGTAGCAAAACGACCTTTAGAATGTCTATTATATAATTTAACAGGAAATAAGTTAGGTATTTCTACGCAATTTGATAGTTTAGAATTAGCACGACAAATGGGTTTTAAAGTGCCAAAAGCTTCAGCCTTAGTACATTCTATAGAAGAGGTCTTTCAGTTCATAAACAAATGGGATAAAGAAAGACACAATTTACCTTACGAAACCGATGGTGTTGTGGTAAAAGTGAATAATTTACAACAACAAGAAGAATTAGGTTTTACTGCAAAAGCGCCTCGTTGGGCTATGGCTTACAAGTTTAAAGCCGAACAGGTTTCTACTAATTTGGAAAGCATTTCTTATCAAGTTGGTAGAACTGGAGCAATTACGCCAGTTGCTAATTTACAACCTGTAGAATTGGCGGGAACTACGGTAAAACGTGCAAGTTTACATAATGCCGACCAAATTGAGAAATTAGATATTCGCGTAAACGACGAAGTTTTTGTCGAAAAAGGAGGCGAGATTATTCCTAAAATTATAACGGTAGACTTATCTAAAAGACCAGGTAATTCTGAGTCAACTAAATATATTACTCATTGTCCGGAATGTGAAACGGAATTAGTGAGAATAGAAGGCGAAGCCAAACATTATTGTCCTAATTTTAATGGCTGTAATCCTCAAATTATTGGTCGTATCCAACATTTTATTTCAAGAAAAGCAATGGATATTGAAGGTCTTGGAGGAGAAACCGTAGCTCTTTTAGTTAATGCAAATTTAATTACCAATTATGCCGATTTATATGACTTAACTGTTAATGATGTTTTGCCATTAGAACGTATGGCGGAAAAAAGTGCAGAGAACTTGGTGAATGGAGTAGAAGCTTCTAAACAAATTGCTTTTGAGCGTGTGTTATTTGCATTAGGAATTCGTTTTGTAGGGGAAACCGTTGCTAAGAAATTAGCCAAACATTATAAAAGTATAGATGCAATCATAAACGCATCGGTTGAAGATTTAATTTCTGTGGATGAAATTGGTATAAGAATAGCGGAAAGTGTTCGTGAGTTTTTTACTTCAGAAGAAAACATCGCGATGGTAAATCGTTTAAAAGAAAGTGGTGTTCAATTAGAATTATCTGCCGAAGTTTTAGCAAATCAAACCGAAACCTTAAAAGGCGATGTTGTTGTGGTTTCAGGTGTTTTTACGCAAGTAAGTAGAACAGAACTAAAAAAACTTATTGAAGATAATGGCGGAAAAGTATCGTCGTCAATTTCGGCTAAAACCAGTTATATTGTTGCTGGAGATAAAATGGGACCCAGTAAATTAGCAAAAGCTGAGAAATTGGGTGTTTTAGTAATAAGTGAACAAGATTTTTTAGATAAGTTGGAGTAATTCAGCTTAAAATTTAATAAAAATCGCCCTCAATAATATTTAATTATAATAAGTAAAATGATAGTCTTAATAGCTCCTGAAACCGATATTCCAAACGAAATAGAATTACTAACTAAGTTGTTTGAAGAAGGATTGGACTATTATCATTTAAGAAAACCTCAGAAAAATAAAGAGGAATTTTGTATGTTTTTAAATCAAATCGATTCAAAATATCATAGCCAAATTATAGTACATACGTTTCATGAATTAATTAATGACTATAATTTAAAAGGCATTCATTTTGAAGAGCAAAAACGTATAGAACATATAGATAATCCTGGTCAGTATTTTAAAGGACTAAACATGTTTGGGAAAACCATAAGTTCTTCATTTCATGAGCCAAAAGATTTGGAAGATTGTGGTTTTGAATTTGATTACCATTTATTGAGTCCAGTATTTTCTTCAATATCTAAACAAGGTTATAAAGGGCGAGAATTTAACGTAAAACATATTGATAAAGTTATAATTGGCATGGGCGGCATTACTAAAGACAACTTAAATGAGATTGAAAACTTAGGTTTTAATGGCGTAGGTGTTTTAGGAGGAGTTTGGAATAACGAAAATCCTATTGCTGTTTTTAAGAAAATGAAATTATATTATAATCCAATAATAGGTAATAAATAAGTCAATTTTATTTGATAAATTGAATTAAGCCTTACATTTGTTATCCAAATTTTAAAGATGAAATCTATAGAAGTTAAAATTATTTCTGCAATTCTATTAGCGTTAGCTTGTTTGTACTTGGCTGGTGTAGTTACTAAACTAACTAATATCGAGACTTATGCAAAAGCTAGTGCAATTATAGTTTTTGCTTATTTCTATTTTAAACATTCTAAGCGTAAAAATCTCTTTTTTGGTGGTGCATTGTTGTTTTTTGCATTATCTGAAGTCTCTAAAATATATTTTAATTATAAGTATGAGTTGTTTTCGGATTTAACCAATTCGTTTTCGGTGGTTGCTTATTCTCTTCTAATATTTTATATATTAAATAATATTAATGTGTTAGATTTAGTTAAAAAATACTGGTTTCATTCAATATTTCTAATCATTTTTAGTAGTTATATTATTTATAATCTGAACACTATTATTTTTCCAAATGGTACAGTTAGGATGCTAAGTTTTCAGTTTTTAAACGAAGCCTTATATAATACGGCTGTTCTAACGTTAATATCCCTTTCTTTATTAAATTTTTTATATCACGACGATAAGCGAAGTTTGCTGCTTTTTATAATAAGTATTTTTTTTGGATTAGCCGAAATAGTTCAAGTACCTTACTTGTTTTTGTACTCTAAACCATCGTTACATGTGGCGTATGCGTTTTTGTATCTATTAGGCTATTATTTTGTTTACATCTATATAACTACTAGATATAATAAGCAATATAAAATTTTAAACGACTAAAGCTTTTCCGTTGGTCATGGCTTTGTTAGAATTACTAAAAGTAAAATCTACACGTCCTAAATTTACACCATAACAACCTACTTGATTAACCAAAGTTTCTTCACCTATACTATTTAAAACTTTAGTTGGTTCGTCCAAAAAAGTATGTGTATGTCCGCCAATAATTAAGTCAATATGTTTCGTTTTTTCAGCTAAAGTAATATCACAAATTTTATCAGGTTTGTTTGAGTATTTATAGCCTAAATGCGATAAGCAGATGATTAAATCGCAACCTAAATCGTCTTTTAAAATTCTAGTTTGTTCTTGTGCAATTTCAATTGGATTTAAGTATACGGTTTCCTTATAAAGCTTTGCATCTACCAAGCCTTCTAGCTCTACACCAAGTCCAAAAACACCAATTTTTAGTCCGTTTTTTGTAAATACTTTATACGGAAGTGTTTTACCATCCATAATGGTGTTTTTAAAATCGTAATTAGCAGTTATAAAATCGAATGTTGCATGTGGTAATTGTTTGTATAAACCATTTATACCATTATCAAAATCGTGATTTCCAATGGTTACAGCATCGTATTTAAGTTTACTCATAAGCTTAAATTCCAATTCGCCACCATAGTAATTAAAATATGGTGTGCCTTGGAAAATATCTCCTGCATCTAATAATAATGTATCTGGATTTTCTGCTCTAATGTGTTCTACCAAAGTGGCACGTCTAGCAAAACCACCAAGATTTGGATATTTCCCATCATCTGTAGGGAAAACATCTATATGACTATGTACATCGTTAGTATGTAGAATAGTTATTTTTTGAGTCGAATTTGAGCCAACACAAGATTGTAAACCATAACTACCAAAGGTTAATAATGAAGATGCTACTGCCGATTTTTTTATAAATTGTCTACGTTTCATAATTAATCTAGTTTTATAAATCGGTTATCAATTCTTGGGTTAATAGTATCTACTTTATTAAAATAATCTATTAAAGCATTTCTAATTTTATAATCTGTGGTGTAAACAGAATCTGCAGCTTTAAAAAAGTTCATACTATCGCCACCATTAACTAAATAATCGCTGGTAGCTATAAAATAGCTTCGGTTCTCTAAAGGTTTATTGTTAATTGTAAGACTATTTACTGTGTTATTACTATTTAAAGTTAAGCTCATATTAGAAATAGGATGCGCTTTTTCTTCTGTAGCTAAATAGTGTATTAAACTATCCATTTGTGCTTTTTTTAATTCGGCAACTACAATACTATTCTCAAAAGGCATTACTTGAAAAGCGGTTCTAGCAGATATATTCCCTTTAGAAATTACAGACCTAATTCCACCATGATTAAGTAGTACAGCATCAATGTTTTTCCCTGTTCTTGAATTAAAAATAGGCGAAGCTTCAGAATAAACCACATCTGCCATAAAGTTTCCAATAGCTGTATTTAATGCGTTTTTCTTACCATAATCTTTTTTAGAATAGGTGTTTGGAGCGTAAGTTAACGTGCTATCCAACGTTTTGTTTAAATGTGTTCTAAAAGGCGCTATAAAACTATCTATGCTTTTATTTAAAACAATACTGTCGTTTATAGCTATGGTTTGGCTTTGCTTTTCCTCTAATTTAAACCTGTTTTTCTTACAAGATGTAAAAAAAACTATGGTTAGAAGAAGTGGTAATAAAAATGTTTTCATTCTTTAAAAATAACAAAATAAATGCAGAAAGATTTGCTACATTTGTGTTAAAGCAATAAAGATAAATGTTTTTTAAAGGTTTAAAGGAAAAATCCATACAAAAAGCCATCACCAAACATAATAATTCTAGGCAATTATTAGATGGGAATTCTAAAATTAAAACCGTTGGGTTTTTAGTTAATGTAGATCATATTTCTGTTTCTGAAAAAGAACTGACTTTAATTTGCAATGCTATAAATGCTGAAAATAAAGGTGTTTTAAACTTTACAGAAATCGTTAAAAAAACAAATGAAGAATTAGGGTTGTTATCACCTAAAAATATTGGTTGGAAAGCTAATCTAAAACTTAATAAAATGCAGGAGTTTTGTAATACACCTTTTGATGTTTTAATAACGTTGTCTTTAAAAGAAGATTTGTATTTTAATTGCATAAATGCATTTAGTCAATCAAGATTTAAGGTTGCAATATGCAATGATAGCCAAGATTTAAACGATTTAGTTATAAATACAGACACTTTTAATGTTGATGTATTTGCTCAGGAATTAAAAAAATATTTAACCATTTTAAACAAAATTTAATATGTCTACAAAATTCTTAGGAACAGGAATAGCAATTGTAACCCCTTTTAAAACAGATAAATCGGTAGATTTTGATGCATTAAAAAAGGTAGTAGATTTTAATATAGAAAATGGTGTAAATTATATTGTAATTTCTGGTACAACAGGAGAAAGCGTTACTGTTAATGCAGAGGAGAAAAAGGAAATTACACAATTTATTATTAAAGTAAATAACAATAGAGTGCCTTTAGTTCTAGGAATTGGAAGTAACGATACAGCTCAGGTTATTAATGAAATTAAATCTACAGATTTTACCGGAATTTCTGGAATATTATCTGTTGCGCCATATTACAGTAAGCCAACACAAGAAGGTTTTTATCAGCATTTTAAAACCATTTCAGAAGTCTGTCCTGTAGATATTATACTTTATAATGTTCCTGGTAGAACAGCTAAAAACATGGAGCCTTCTACAACATTAAGATTGGCGAACAATTTTAAGAACATAGTTGCTGTTAAAGAAGCAGCTAATAGTATGGCTCAGTATTATGATTTGTTAAAGAATAAACCATCAGATTTTGCTATAATTTCTGGTGATGATGATTTGGCTTTAGGTGTAACTTTAGCTGGTGGAGCAGGCGTAATATCTGTAATTGGACAAGCAATGACTAAAGATTTTTGCCAAATGATTCAGTTAGGATTACAAGGTAATGCTAAAGATGCTTATAAACTTCATTATAAACTTATGGAGTTAACAAGTTTAATTTTTTCTGAAAATAATCCGTCTGGAATTAAAGCTGTTTTAGAAGAATTAAATTTATGCTCTTCAGTGGTTCGATTACCTTTGGTTGAATCAACCCAAGAATTAAAAGATAAAATTAATGCGTTTTTAAAAACATATTAATTGGGAAAACGTGTAAAAGATCCAGGATTTGGAACATCTGCATCAAGTTTTGCAGGTAGAATGATAAATACGGATGGTTCGTTTAATATAAAAAGAACCAATCAAGAATCACAATTTTTACAAACGTATCATTTTTTAATTCATCAATCTTGGTGGGCTTTTTTTGGATTAGCTGCATTATCTTTTTTAATAATAAATATTGTTTTTGCATTAATTTACCTCGTAATTGGTATTCAGCATATCACAGTTGCTAGTTCATCTTTAATAGAAGATTTTAGTCAGGCTTTTTTCTTTTCGTCTCAAACATTAACTACGTTAGGTTATGGTGCAATGTCACCAAGTAATTGGTTAAGTGGACTAGTTTCGTCGTTTGAAGCTTTTATAGGTTTAGCTATGTTTTCATTCTTAACCGGTTTAATTTATGGTCGTTTTTCTAAGCCAAAAGCATCGGTAAGATTTAGTAAATCTATTATCTTAAGAGACTTTAATCATACTAAAGCTATAATGTTTAGAGTCGTAAATAACAGATCTAATGTTATGATAAAACCTAAAGTTACTGTAACATTAGCGCTTACTTCATCTAAAAAAGATAAAACCTTAAAGCGGGATTTTTATAATTTAGATTTAGAAAGAGATCACATTACATACTTACCAACTACTTGGACCGTTGTACATGAAATAGACAAGCAAAGTCCACTTTTTAAATACTCTAAAGAAGATTTGGTATCTAGAAACGGCGAGTTGTTAATTATGTTAACCTATTATGATGAATCTTTTAACCAAGAAGTGCATCAAATGTATTCTTATTTACTAGAAGACTTAAAAGTAGATTATAAATTTTTACCCGCATATTATTATAATTCTAAAGGCGAAATGGTTTTAGATTATAATAAGTTTGATTTAATCGAAAAACTTTAAACGTTAAATAATACTTAATCGTTTAATAAGCTTAGAGCATTGTTATAGTTTAGCCATTAAATATATTTTTTAAATCCATTATATTAACGTATTTTTGCAACTTGTAAATTTTATATGAAACACTTTTTTTACATCTTATTAGTATTTATAACACTATCTTCATGTAGTGAGTATCAAAAAGCACTTAAATCTGAGGAGATATCGGAGAAATTTGAGGTTGGAGTTAGGCTTTATGAAGCTGGTAAATACACTAAAGCTAATAGACTTTTTCAACAAATAGTACCAAATTATAGAGGTAAGCCACAAGCTGAAAAATTAATGTATTTATATTCTGATACCTTTTACCAAACAGAAGATTTTTATTCTGCAGGACACCAGTATGATCGTTTTACAACAGCATATCCTAAAAGTGAAAAAGTAGAAGAAGCTGCTTACAAGAGTGCCTTAAGTTATTATATGTTGTCTCCGGTATATTCAAAAAGCCAGACAGAAACATACGATGCTTTAGAAAAATTACAATTATTTGCTAATATTTATCCAAACTCAGAACATTTACCACATGTAAATGAAATGGTTAAAGAATTAGATTACAAACTAGAAAAGAAAGCATTTGAGATAGCTAAACAATACGGTAAAATTGCACCAGCAATGGGTACATTTAAGGCTTGTATTACATCTTGTAATAACTTTTTATCAGATTTCCCAGGTTCTTCGTTTAAAGAAGAAATTATGTCTATTAGATATGAAACAGCAGCAGAATTAGCAGCTAAAAGTGTCGAGTGGAAAAAAGAAGAACGTTTAGCAGATGCTAAAAAATATTTAGAAATTTTAAAAAATACGTTTCCTAATTCTAGCTTTTTAGATGATTCTAATGAAGATGAAGAAGAAGTTAAAGTAAGCGTAGAAGAAACAAATTAATAATTAGTCGCAAAATTAATATTATGGATTTAAAGAAAATCGACGCACCTTTATCAACTATTACATACGATAGAAATAAAATAGATGCACCAACAGAAAATATCTATGAAGCTATTTCTATTATCGCTAAGCGTAGTGAGCAAATTAATTCTGAAATTAAAAAGGAATTAATAGAAAAGTTAGAAGAGTTTGCTACCTATAACGATAGTTTAGAAGAAGTTTTCGAAAACAAAGAACAAATTGAGGTTTCTAAGTTCTACGAAAAATTACCTAAAGCTCATGCTTTAGCTGTGCAAGAATGGTTAGATGATAAAATCTACCACAGAAATACTGAAGAAACTCAAGACTAATTAAGATGTCTATACTAAGCGGTAAAAAAATATTACTTGGCGTTACAGCTGGTATTGCTGCTTATAAATCTGCATCTTTAGTTAGAGAATTTATAAAAGCAGGCGCAACCGTAAAAGTGGTAATGACGCCTGCTTCTAAAGATTTTGTTACTCCTTTAACATTATCTACCTTATCTAAAAATCCTGTGGAATCTCATTTCTACGAAAAGGATAACGACAACGAACTTTGGAATAATCACGTAGACTTAGGTCTTTGGGCAGACTTATTTGTAATTGCACCAGCAACAGCAAATACTATGTCTAAAATGGCTAATGGTACTTGCGATAATTTATTGTTAGCAACCTATTTATCTGCTAAATGTCCTGTATATGTAGCTCCAGCAATGGATTTAGACATGTACAAGCACCAAAGTACAGTAAACACATTCAAGACCTTAGAATCTTTTGGAAACACTATAATTCCATCAACCTCTGGAGAATTAGCTAGTGGTTTAGTTGGTCAAGGTCGAATGGCAGAACCTAGCGATATTGCTAATTTTATTGCAGCAGATATTTTAAGTCAGTTGCCTTTAAAAGGAAAAAAAGTACTTATTACAGCTGGACCAACTTACGAAGCTATAGATCCTGTGCGTTTTATTGGAAATCACTCTAGTGGTAAAATGGGATTTGAATTAGCTAAAGCTGCTGCTAATTTAGGCGCAGAAGTTATTTTAGTTACAGGACCAACCAATTTATCTGTATCGCATAGTTTAATACAAGTTATTCCTGTTGTAAGTGCAGAGAACATGTACAATGCGTGTCACAAGCATTTTAAAATGGTAGATATAGCTATTGCAGCAGCAGCTGTTGCAGATTACAGACCAAAAGAAGTGGCAGTTAATAAAATAAAGAAGAAGACTTCTTCGTTAACCTTAGAGTTAGAGAAAACTAAAGATATTTTAGCATCTTTAGGCGAAATTAAAACCCATCAGTTTTTAGTAGGTTTTGCTTTAGAAACCAATAACGAAATAGAAAATGCAAAATCTAAATTAAAGCGTAAGCATTTAGATTTAATTGTCTTAAATTCGTTAAACGATAAAGGTGCTGGATTTAAAAGTGCCACTAATAAAGTGACTTTAATAGATAAATCTGAAAAAATAAAAGCTTTTGAGCTTAAATCTAAAACAGAAGTTGCTATAGATATTATTAACGAAATTATACTTAAAAATGCGTAATTACTTTATTTTAATACTTTTAATGTTTGTGTCTATTACTAGTTTTGGACAAGATTTAAATGCAAAAGTAATTGTAAACGCACAATTAACTGGGAACGAGAATATTCAAGTTTTTAAAACTTTAGAGAAACAATTAAACGAGTTTGTAAATAACTCTAATTGGTCTAAAAAAGAAGTTAAGCCACAAGAACGTGTAAATTGTAATTTTGTAATAAATATTACAGATTATTCTGGCACATTTTTTAGTGGAAGCATTCAAGTACAATCTTCAAGACCTGTTTTTGGTTCTTCTTACACATCGTCTCTATACAATGTAAACGATAAAGATTTTTCTTTTGAATATACAGAGTTTCAACCTATTCAATTTACTCCAAATCAGTATCAAAATAACTTAGTATCTGTTATCGCTTTCCATATTTATATGGTTTTAGGCTTAGATGCAGATTCTTTTGAACTTAATGGAGGAAGCAACTATTTTAAACAAGCACAGCAAATTGTAAATTATTCACAGCAAGAAAATTATGTTGGTTGGAAATTAGCCGATGGTTTACAAAGTAGATTTAAGCTCATAGACGATTTATTATCTCCTGTGTTTTCAGATTATAGAACCATTGTTTATAATTATCATAGATTAGGTTTAGATCTTATGAACGAGAATGTTAAAGAAGGAAAAATGCAATTAGTAAATGCGTTAAGTTTGTTCAATACTATTGCTAACAAAAGACCCAATGCATTTGTAACACGTGTATTTTTTGATACTAAAGCAGACGAGATTGAGCAGATATTTACAGATGGACCATCGGTAGATGTTGATAAATTATTAACTGTTTTAAACCGTATTGCACCAATGTATTCTGCTAAATGGCGAAATTTACAATTCTAATCACTTAAATACATTTTGTTTTAATGCTACAAGCTTTAACAATTAAAAATTACGCTTTAATTGAAGCTCTAGATGTTAATTTTTCTTCTGGATTCACTACTATTACAGGTGAAACTGGTGCTGGAAAATCTATCTTGCTAGGAGGATTATCTCTAATTTTAGGAAAACGAGCAGATTTATCTAGTTTACGTTCTAAAGACGAAAAATGTGTAATTGAAGCTACATTTAATATTGAAAGATATAAACTAAAAGCGCTTTTTAAAGACGAAGATTTAGATTACGAAGATCATACTATTATTAGACGTGAGATTTTACCTTCGGGGAAAAGCAGAGCTTTTGTAAACGATTCTCCTGTAAATCTTTCAAGTTTACAAGAATTAGGAAAGCATTTAATAGATATTCATTCTCAAAATGAAACACGCCAGGTTGTAGACGAGAAGTTTCAGTTTCAATTTATAGATGCGTTAGCAAAAAACGAAACGCTTAAAACAGACTATAGAAAAGAATTAAAAACCTATAAATCACTTCAGAAGGAATTAAAAACTCTTCAAGCAGACCAAGCAGATGCTATAAAAGAATACGATTATAATCTGTTTTTACTAAACGAATTAAACGAGGCTAAACTAGAAAAATGTTCTATTGAAGAGCTTGAAGCAGAATATCAAATACTAAATAATGTAGAAGCTATTCTAGAAAAAGCACAAGAAGCAGATGCTTTAATACAAGACGAAACCTTAGGAATTCACGCTAATTTAGTTCAGTTAAAAAGTATTGTTTCAAAATTAAGTTTACTGTCGCAACAATATACACCAATTTCGGAACGCATAGAAAGTGTGTTTATAGAGTTTGACGATGTGGCTTCGGAATTAGAAGATTTAAAAGATAATTTAGAAGTTAATCCAGAACGTTTAGAAATAGTTAATCAGCAATTAACATTATTAAACAATCTATTTCAAAAACATGCTGTTAATTCCGTAGAAGAATTAATATCTATAAGAGAAGATTTAGACCAAAAAGTAGTTAAATCTGAAGGTTTAGATGATGCTATTAAAACCTGCGAAACAAACATATTAGAAACGTCTAAAAAATTAAAAGCTTTTGGCGAAGAGATAAGAAAGAGTAGAGTAGTTGCTATTCCAATCTTAACTAAAAAACTAGAACGTTTATTAAACGATTTAGGAATGCCAAATGCAACGTTTAATATATCTGTTAAGGAAAGCAATGTGTTTCATTCTAACGGAACAGACGATTTAGCCTTTTTGTTTTCAGCCAATAAAGGTATGGATTATAACGAGCTTAAAAAAGCCGCTTCGGGTGGAGAATTAAGCAGAATAATGCTATCTATTAAAGCTATCTTATCTCAATATGTTAAGTTACCAACCATAATGTTTGATGAGATAGATACAGGAGTTTCTGGAGAAATAGCCCACAAAATGGGCGATATTATGTCTAAAATGAGCATAAATATGCAAGTCTTTAGTATAACACATTTACCACAAATTGCTTCTAAAGGTGTAGCGCATTTTAAAGTGTATAAAGAAACCCTAAACAATACAACTATTACTAATTTAGTAGCTTTAAATCCTGAGCAACGTGTTAACGAAATAGCACTTATGCTTGGTGGGACAGAATTACATGAATCTGCAATTGCACACGCTAAGCAGTTATTACAATAGTTTTGCTTTACAATTCTGTATTTAATACTATATTTGTATCACAATAAAAAAACAGACCAATAAACTAACACATATTACTATGTCTTATAACTTACTAAAAGGAAAAAAAGGAATTATTTTTGGCGCATTAGATCCAAACTCTATAGCTTGGAAAACTGCAGAACGTGTTCATGAAGAAGGAGGAGAATTTGTATTAACAAATGCACCTATTGCAATGAGAATGGGACAGATTGATGCTTTAGCTGAAAAAACTGGATCTCAAATTATTCCTGCAGATGCTACTTCTATAGAAGATTTAGAAAACTTAGTTACTAAATCTATGGAAATTCTAGGTGGAAAAATAGATTTCGTTTTGCATTCTATTGGTATGTCTGTAAACGTAAGAAAAGGTCGTCCTTATACAGATCAAAATTACGATTGGACACAAAAAGGAACAGATGTTTCTGCAATGTCTTTTCATAAAGTAATGCAAACGTTATACAAAAACGATGCTATGAACGAATGGGGAAGCATTGTAGCATTATCTTATATGGCTGCTCAACGTGTGTTCCCAGATTATAACGATATGGCAGATAATAAAGCCTATTTAGAAAGTATTGCACGTAGTTTTGGTTTCTTTTTTGGAAGAGATAAAAACGTAAGAGTAAATACTATTTCTCAGTCGCCAACACCAACAACAGCAGGACAAGGTGTTAAAGGATTTGATGGTTTTATTGCTTACGCAGATAAAATGAGTCCATTAGGAAACGCTACTGCATTAGATTGTGCAAACTATACCATTACACTATTTAGTGATTTAACTAAACGTGTAACTCTACAAAACCTTTATAACGATGGAGGATTTAGTAATATGGGCGTAAGTGATTACGTAATGGATGCTTTTGTAGATTCTCAAGACGAAAAATAGAATACATAACGACTAAATATTAAAAAACCGAAGCGAAAGCTTCGGTTTTTTTTTTGTCTTTTTTCTAAGTTGAAAATATAAATGAGAACTAATTAGATTAGTGTAATAACTAAAACAATAGTTTTTTAATTGATTTTCTATTTTGATACCAGAATTAAACCTTCTTTTTTTACTTCATGTGGTGTGAATATTTGAGGTTTAAATGTTTTGGTGTTAAGTTTTTGATCAATATTTCTCCAATATCTAATGTCTTTTAGAAAATGTAGTTTCTGTTCTTTATTTAAAGTAGATAGTGTAAAGTATAACATGTGTTCGACTTCTTTTCCGGTAACTCTTTCGTAAATAGCGCCAATTTTGGTGTTATTTTCTTTTTCAAAAGTCGAAATATAATGATCTAACTTATGTTTTATATCCCAACTTGTATCTTTTGGACAACAAGATGAACCAAAGCTTTCTGTATGATAAAATACAATAGTATCATTTGATTCCGAATCTTTTAAACTTTGACTGAATACTAATTTTGGTTGTTCTCCAGAAATCCTGATACTGTCTGTTGTTATGCCATTTTCTAGATGCTTTTTTTGGTAATATATATTTGTAGTGGCTTGTTCTATACAACCGCCCATTTTGGTAGCTTCTTCAGTAACTTGATTGAAGAATTCCCAATCTGGAGTAATTATTATTATAGATTGTTTTTTGAATAATCTATTCTCAATAAATTCTTTCGAAAGTCTAGAATTGTTAAAAATTATAGGTAATTTTTTTAATTCAGTATCTATAACAACATCAATTAGATAATCTTCTTGGTGTTTTACGACATCTTTTTTATCTATTAGAATAACATTATTAAATATAGAATCGTTTATACTTTGAGCAATAATAGAATTATAGGTAAGCAATAAAGATAAAATAAAGACTGTTTTCCTAATGTTCATTTTTTGCTATTAAAATAGTTCTTAATTATTATATCTAATTGATGCGTATAGTTTTAGTTCCTCTTTTTTTGTAATTCACTTCTCAGTACTTTAGTTTTAGTACTGTAAGTTTCACAAGTAGTTTCCGTTTTAACTTCAATTGTAATGCTTCTTTTTTCTCCTTTTTTTAATTGAATAGCGCCAACTTTACACTTTTGGTCAATACTGGGATTATTAGTTGTTAAGTAGACTTTATAGTTGTTTTCTTCTACTAAAATTGATTTTTGATTATCTAAGTTAAACTTCAAATCAAAATTATTAGAATCGCTTTCTAGTATAATAGTATATAACGAAAATTCAGACTCACTTTCCGTTTTATTTGTATTTACAATCGTAAAAGCTAGATGAATTAAATTTGAATCTGCTATTTCGGAAACTCTATTTTCTATAATTGCGGCATAAAGTTCGTCAAAACATGCGCCATCTTCACTTTCAATTTCAACGTATTTAGATTGAAAAACGGAGCAACTTGAAATTAGTAACAGACTAAAAATTAGAGCAATAAGTTGTATTATTTGTTTGGTTTTTTTCAAATAAAAAATCTTTGAATACACTATGTTTAATAACTAAATTCTATATTAATATTAGCTATAATATTCTAATATACTATTAGTAAATATATAAGAAGAGCTATGAGTTTGTTTGTAACTAATTTTATTTATTTAAGTGTATTATTATTTATTAATAATCATTTAAAAGCATTTTTATCTAAAATTCACTGTTTTGGTAAGCACCTAAATCTGGACTAGATGTTCTATTATTTGTTAAGATATCTTCTGGTACTTGCGTAGCAAATACCGGTTTACCTTGGTTAACAGCAGGAGACGTGTTGCTTATAATTAATTGGTTTAAGTCAGTATCTTTAAATATTGGGTCTTGGTTATAAATCATACCTTCATATTTAGTTCCATCTGAATACGTATAATTTACACCATTAAAGTTGGGGTTATTTATAGGAAAACGCGCTAAGCAATTTGTAAATTTAAAGTTAAACATTACACTAGGATCTTCAAATTCGTCTAATAAAAACTCGGTATCATCGTTTCCATAAATAATACAGTTATTAAAATTAGCCTCGATTAAATCTGAAATTACAATAGCGTCTGTAGTTTCTTGGAAATTGTTTATTAATAAGGCAGGAAATTGTCTAAAACTAGTATTCCAGTAATTAGCAATAGTACTATGTGTTACGTTGTATTTTCCTCCTTGAGTAGCAGCAAAAGAAGCTTGACCCGAATTATTAATGACTAAATTTTCTGCGGTTATAGAAGTACGTCTTCCTAAAATACCAAATGTACTGGAATTGTAAATTTGCGAATTTGTAATAGTCAATTTATCGGTTGTAGGGTTAGGGTTTTGGTCGCTTAAAACGCCAATGGTTGCATTTTTTATAGTGGCATAGTTAATAGTATTATTCACACTATTTTCAGACAACCAAATGGTTCCCCATTGTCCAGGAACATCACTATAAATCGGTTCTAATCTATCGCTTTCAAAAATAACTTCATTTTCTAAAAGATCTTGATCTGTACTATATAAACCATTAATATTTAGAGTTGCATTTTCGTTGACTAACAATCCAGAATTAGCATGAAAATGGACTCTTGCGCCAGCTTCAATAGTCAAGGTTTCACCATTTGGTACTGCAGCATAACCATATATAACATATGGTTTTTCATTAGTAAACGTTAATTCTGTGGGGTCTAATTCTCTTCCTTGAATTTCTGTGTCAATAGTTTCTCCGTTTAGATTAATAGTTAAAGTTTCTACTATATTATCTGAATCTCTATCTGGAAAAATTAACACAGCATCTTTAACTAAAGTCACTAAGTCAACATCTTGTTGAAGTGTACCAGAATCAAACAAAATGCGATCTGTGTAAAGAAACTCGTTAGCAGGTAATGGCGCTTGGTTTTCATCAAAAGTAGTTTCAACAAAAATATATAAGCTGTCTTTTGCTAATATTTCAACGTTATTAAAGCTTTTTCCTGCTTGTCCGTCTACGTTTAATCTGTAACCAGATGTTTCTCCATTTTCTAACTTTACATTTGGAATAGAAATGTCTTCGTTACTATTATTATAGACTTTTAAGTTGTAAGTACTTGAACCAATATTAGCGAAAATGGTATCTAGATATACGGTATCTTTAGAAAAACCTAGAGTTCCGTTACTTGGGATAAACTCAAAATCTTTTCGGCAAGAACTCCAAAGTAAAAGAATGGTAAAAGTAAATGCAAAGTATATAAAACGTTTCATTGTTGTAAAATTAAATCTGTAAACACAAATATAACTTTTTAGTGCAGGTTATATTGTATTAATTAAAGCAATTTATAATGCCTTCTGTAATTCGGGTTGGTTTTTTACTTTCGGTATTGAATAAACACCAATTGCTATCCGATGTTGCTAATAGAATTTGGGTTTCAGCATTATAAAACTCTACACATCGAATAGACCTTACACCTTTTGCAGATTTTATAAATGTTTTAACCTCAATAATATCATCTAAAAAGGCAGGTTTTTTATACGTAATAGAATGTTGGAGTAGAACCCAAAAATAAGAATTATTAATAGATTCTGTAACTGCTTTTTCCCAATGTGTAATTGCAATATCTTGAACCCAAGCCACATATTGTATGTTGTTTACGTGATGCAATTGGTCTAGATGTTCCTGTTTTACAGTAATTTTTGTTGTATAGCTTTCCATACAACAAAAGTAATTATAGTTTTTTTCTTTTATCCCTTTTTTCTAAACGTCTTTGTTTACTAGCTTCTATGTAGTTTTTCAATTTTTGTTTATAGAAAATTTTGTTGTTACGTTTTGCAATACTTTCTAAACGTTTTTGTTCTTTTAATTCTTTAGGAGTAGGAGTATATTCATAACCATTTATTTTACAGCCAAAAACTGCTCCACCTAAACTTGTTGCGGTTACGTATAAAGAATGGTCAATTTCTAATTTAGTATTATATGTTGTAAAACTTTCAATTTTTATTTCCTTATCTAAATAACCAACATAACTAACTATTATAGTATCACCTTTTTTTACATTAAGTGCATAGTTTCCATCAAAATTTGTTGTAGTTCCATTTGGTGTGCCTTTAACATGAATTGTTGCCGTAGGTAATGGTAAGCCATTTTCGTCTGCAATAACACCAGAAATAGTTTTTGCTCTTAAAATTGAATGTGCTACTTTTCCTTTAACAGAAATCGTTTTAATAGTATCTGTTTGAACTGTTTTTATTGGCGTTTGTGTTGTGTTATTTTGTGCTTTAGTTTCTTGTGGTATTAAGCTTAAAAATCCTAATAAACCAGATGCTAAGAAAGACCAATAGTTATTTTTACTTTTTCTGCTTAGAACAACAGGTCTATTTAGTTGGTTGTTTTTAAAACGTCCACAAGTATTGTTATGTTCTAAAAAGTACTTCACAATAGATTCATCGGTTTTAGAGGTGAAATCTACCACGGTTTTTTTGCATACACTACAGTGTCTACCTTTTTGGTTAGGCGACATGTTATCCCAATTTTCGTGGCAAGGTTCTGGAATGCTTATGTTTAGTTCTGCTCTCATAGTTTGGTTATTTATTATTTCAAATAACCAATAATTATAGTGTTTACAAAACTACAAATGAGTGAACCCTACGTTTTAATGAGTAAACGGGATTTATTTTATAAAGTTAATATTAACTCGGGTGATTTTAAGACAAAAAAAAATGTATCGAGAACTAACATTAAGATTATAATTCTTAATTCTCGATACAAATTTTCAAGATATATAAACTAAGGAATTAACTTTAATTGAGAGTATTCATCAATTAATAAGAAAACCGATAGTAGATTAAAATAGTTAGAGATTATTTTATAATTCTAACCTCAAATAGTTTATCCCAACGTTTTCCAGTAACAAAAAGCGTTTTAGTTTCATGATTATAAGCCATTCCATTTAATACATTATCGTCTATAGAAAAGTTAGAAACTTCTTTAGTTAATGCTGTAAAGTCTAACACAGCTTCGGTTGCACCATTTTTAGGGTTAATAACTGCAACACCATTTTTTTCGTAAATATTAGCATAAATTTTTCCTTCAACCCATTCTAACTCATTTAATCTACCAATTTTTCCTTTATTATGGTAAGCTTGTATGTATCCGTTTTCGGTTAAAGTATCTGTATTTAATGTCCAAATTTTTGCTGTTCCATCACTTTTTAAAAGTTCTGTTCCATTATTACATAAACCCCAACCTTGTGTGCTTTCTCCGTAGCTAAAGCTGTTTTTACGTTCAAAAGTTTCTAAATCGTAAACAAACCCTTTTTTGTTTTGCCATGTTAATTGGTAAATGTTGTTATTTAAAATGGTTAATCCTTCAGCAAAATACGTTTTGTCTACATCTACATTTTTTAAAATGTCACCAGTTTTATAATCTACTTTTCTCAATTTAGATTCACCGTATTGTCCAGTACTTTCATATAAAACGCCATCATGAAATTCTAAACCTTGTGTATATGATGTTGGATCGTGTGGATAGGTGTTTACTACTTCATATTTAAAAAACTTTGGTGCTTTATGGTTCAAAATAGTTAAAGCTTTAGTTACGGTTTCTGTTTCTCCATCAAAATTAATGGTTGCAGTAATGGTATGTTCCCCTAATTTAAAAGTACTTAAATCTGTTTTTTCAGTAATGCTTTTATCATCTAAAACATAAGAAATTTTTGTTACCTCATGTTTTTTTGGATTGTTTAAAGTGATTTTTAGCGTTTCGTTTACCGGAATTGTATTGTTTTTTGTGTTTAAAGTTAACGAAAACTGATTTTTTTTAGCAGTATTTGAGTCGCCACAAGCTACTAAAGTAAAAGCTAAAATTATGATTGTAAGTTGTTTAAGTAATTTCATGAGGTGTAATTATTTTGTAGCAAGTTATTTATTAAAATTCAGTTTAAAAAATCATTGTGAAAATATTAAAAGATTGTATCTTTGCATCGGCAAGTCCTACACAACTAGCTCCTGTTGAATCCTCCAGGTCGGGAACGAAGCAAAGGTAAATGGTTGTAGCAGTGTGATGTAGGTAGCTTGCCTTTTTTTGTGCCTTAAAGTTAAGGTTTTATACCTTACTAGATTATATTAAAGATTTGTAGATTGTAAAGATCTTCAAATCTTTTTCTTTTTAAGTGTGTTTTCTAAATTTCATTAGTAATTTTACAATCTAAATATTTTTTCAGTTATGCAAAAAGTGGTATTAATAACAGGTGGATCTTCTGGTATTGGAAAGTCTATAGGCGAATTTTTAGCGTCTAAGAACTATATTGTTTATGGAACAAGTAGAAATCCTGACAATTATCCAGATAGTAAATTAAAATTAGTAGCTTTAGATGTAAAAGACACTCATACTATAAAGTCTGCAATTAGTATGGTTATTAAAGCTGAAGGAAAATTGGATGTTCTTATTAATAATGCTGGTGTTGGAATTACTGGTCCATTAGAAGAAATTCCTGAAGACCAAGTGTTACATAATTTTGAAACCAATTGTTTTGGACCAATGCGTGTAATAAATTCAGTTTTGCCACAAATGCGAGAACAAAAATCGGGTTTAATTATAAATATTACGTCTATTGCCGGTTATATGGGATTACCTTATCGAGGTGTTTATAGTGCAAGTAAAGGTGCTTTAGAGCTTTTAACCGAAGCTTACCGTATGGAAATTAAGGATTTTAATATTAAAATGACCAACATTGCACCAGGCGATTTTGCAACCAATATTGCTGCAGGAAGATATCATGCTCCAGTTTTAAAAGGCTCGCCTTATGAGAAAGCCTATGGAAGTGTTTTAAATGCTGTAGATGAAGACGTAAATAATAGTAGTGATCCTATAGAAGTTGCTAAAAAAGTATTACAAGTTATTGAAACTAAGCAACCTAAAATACATTATAAAGTAGGTGCTTTTATGCAAAAGTTTTCTATTGTCTTAAAATTTTTACTTCCAGATAAAATGTATGAAAAATTACTACTAAATCATTACAAACTATAGGTTGTTGAATAATTAGTTGTTTGTCTGTTTTTTTAAATTTAATACTGTTTTTTATCGCATAATATTGTAAATTTATGATAACGAATTTAAAATTATTGTAAATGAAATTTTTTATAGATACAGCAAACCTTTCACAAATAAAAGAAGCTCAAGACTTAGGAATCCTAGATGGAGTTACAACAAATCCATCTTTAATGGCTAAAGAAGGTATTACAGGTCACGATAATATTTTAAAACATTATGTAGATATCTGTAACATAGTTGATGGCGATGTTAGTGCAGAAGTTATTTCTACAGATTTTGATGGTATGGTTCGTGAAGGCGAAGCTTTAGCCGAATTACATAACCAAATAGTTATTAAATTACCCATGATTAAAGATGGCGTAAAAGCCTGTAAGTATTTTAGTGATAGAGGTATTAAAACCAACGTAACATTAGTGTTTTCTGCTGGGCAAGCTTTGTTGGCGGCAAAAGCTGGTGCCACCTATGTATCACCTTTTATAGGAAGATTAGACGATATTTCTAGCGATGGTTTAAACCTCATTGCAGAAATTAGACACATTTACGATAATTACGCTTTTCAAACCCAAATTCTTGCAGCTTCAGTTAGACATACAATGCACGTTATAGATTGTGCTAAAATAGGAGCAGATGTAATGACGGGTCCTTTAAGTGCAATTGAAGGCTTATTAAAACATCCATTAACAGATATTGGATTAGAGAAGTTTTTAGCCGATTATAATAAAGGTAATTAGTAACTAGATTTTAAATAAAAAAGGCTTCAAAATTATATTTTGAAGCCTTTTTTAATGAGTCAATTAATTTCTATTGATTTAGTAATTGAACTAGTTGTTGTTCAAAATCTATGGAGAACATATTAGCTTTTGGGTTTATAATATTAGCGTCTTTGCTAACAATAAATACATTATTAATAGGTCTAATTGCTAAAATATCTTTTGCTGCGTCAGGGTTTTTAAAGTGAAACTCTTTATTGTAATTTAATCTGTTTTTTTGTAATATTCTAGCTTGTTCTCTACTACTAATATTATCGGCATTAATGGCAATAAAATCTACTTCAGGATATTTAGTATTTAATTCTGTTGCTTTTTTATGAGCATCTATTAAATGGTATTTGTGTTTGTTACTCCAAAAGAAAATTACCGTAGGTTTTGTTATAAGAGAAGATAATGCTTTAGTGTTATCTCTTTTATCTATAACCTCTAATTCTGGTAGTTTAAATCCAGGTTTAAGTCTAGTATAAGCATTTACTATATTAGACACCTTTTCAATGTTTTTTACATTAGTATTAATAGATTTAAAAGTGTTTAATAAATCTTCAAACTCTTCTACGTTTTTTGAATGATTTAAATACCTTACCATATTGTAGTAAGTAATCTCATTTTTAATAGATTCATTATTAATTTTTTCATTAATAATATTTAACCTATCAATATTAAAGTGTAAAGAATTGTTATCGAAAAAACTATCTTTTGAATGTTTAAAATGGTTAGAAAGTGCTATGTTATTAAAATGAAATCTTAAAAAAGTCCTGTAGGGTCTATAATTTTTTAAAACAGTATCGTTATAGTTAATGTCCTTTCTGTATGCATAAAAATCTTTATCTAGAGATGCAAACACATCAATTTCATCTTTATCATAACGTGCAAATGGATAAAATTCTTTACTGTAATAATGGTGATATAGAATATTCCCTTCTGCTATTTTTTTAAAAAGTTGAGACGTTTTTTGTTTTTTATTAAACTTTGTAAGTTTTGCTAATTTGTTGGTTTTTAAACTATCTAATTTTGAAGAAAATACATTTGGTTCTAATTGGCTAATTTTTAAAATAAATTTTTCTTGAGATTCATTTTCTAAATACAAGTCCATTAAATAATTGTTCTTTTTACTTCCAACTCCAGAAAATGCGAGAGACTCATCAAAATCAATAGTATTTAACAAAAAAGTTAAACTATCACCTTTTTCAATTAAAACAGATTGAGATTCTTTACCATCATAAAAACTATAAATTCCAGGTTTAAAAGCTTCAAATTTATGGACAAAAGAATTGTTTTTATCTAAGTAAAAAGAATCTAATATTTTATTGTCAACATCTTGTAATAGGACAAAGTTTGAATTAGGATTAAGTATAACGCCTCCAAAATAAGTTTTTTTGTTTTGGGTAGAACTATTTTTACAAGCCCAAACGCAAGTAATTAATAGTAGTATAGTAGTTATAAATGCAAATTTAATTTTCAAAATATATGGTAAATGTTATTCATAACAAAAATAAAGTAATGGCTTAAATTCCGTGTTAAAGCGCTGTTAAAGTTATATTATTGGTTTTATACCATATATATCAAGGCTTTTTTCTACTTTTGCACAAAAATTAGAATTAGTATTAAAATATCCAAAAAAAGTAATTAATTAAGTCAATTAAGCTGGGTTTTAGATATTAAATTAAAAAATAAAATTATGTTATCAGTTTCAAATCTATCTGTTCAATTTGGAAAACGTGTTCTTTTTGATGAAGTAAACACAACCTTTAATAATGGGAATTGTTACGGAATTATTGGTGCCAATGGTGCAGGTAAATCTACTTTTTTAAAGATTATTTCAGGCGTACAAGAACCAACATCTGGTCATGTACATTTAGAAGCTGGAAAACGTATGTCGGTTTTAACACAAGACCACAATAAGCACGATGCAGATACTGTTTTAGAAACGGTTTTAAAAGGAAATAAGCCTTTATATAAATTAAAGTCTGAAATTGATGCTTTATATGCCGATTATACAGATGAAAACGCTGAAAAAATTGGTGAACTTCAAGTTCAGTTTGAAGAAATGAATGGTTGGAATGCCGATAGTGATGCCGCTTCAATGTTGTCTAACTTAGGTATAAAAGCAGATTTTCATTACACTTTAATGGGCGATTTAGATGGTAAACAAAAAGTCCGTGTATTATTAGCACAAGCGCTTTTTGGAAATCCAGATGTACTTATTATGGATGAGCCTACCAATGACTTGGATTACGAAACTATTAACTGGTTAGAAAATTTCCTAGCTAATTATGAAAACTGTGTAATTGTAGTTTCTCACGATAGACACTTTTTAGATGCAGTGTGTACACATATTTCGGATATTGATTTTGCTAAAATTCAGCATTTCTCTGGAAACTACACGTTCTGGTACGAGTCTTCTCAATTAGCAGCAAGACAACATGCTCAACAAAACAAGAAAGCCGAAGAAAAGAAGAAAGAATTAGAAGAGTTTATCCGTCGTTTTTCTGCCAACGTTGCAAAAAGTAAACAAGCAACTAGTAGAAAGAAAATGATTGATAAGTTAAATATTGAAGATATTAGACGTACAAGTAGACGTTATCCTGCCATTATTTTTGAACGCGACAGAGAAGCTGGAGATCAAATTTTAAATGTTGAAGGATTAACTGCTTCTATTGATGGCGACGTTTTATTTAAACACATAGATTTAAACCTAGCAAAAGGCGATAAAGTGGTTTTGTTTTCTAGAGATTCTAGAGCTACTACAGCTTTTTACGAAATTTTAAACAATAACAAGAAAGCCGATGCAGGAGAATTTGCTTGGGGCGTAACTACCACACAATCTTACTTACCGTTAGATAATAGTTCTTTCTTTACAGACGAAAGCTTAACGCTTGTAGATTGGTTAAGACAATGGGCACAAACTGAAGAAGAACGTGAAGAAGTTCACATTAGAGGTTTCCTTGGAAAAATGATTTTTAGTGGAGAAGAAGCTCTTAAAACCTGTAACGTTTTATCTGGAGGAGAAAAAGTGCGTTGTATGTTATCTAGAATGATGATGACTAGAGCTAACGTTTTACAATTAGACGAACCTACCAATCACTTAGATTTAGAAAGTATTACAGCATTTAACAACTCTTTAAAGAATTTTAAAGGAACCATGTTATTTACAACGCATGATCACGAGTTTGCTCAAACTGTAGCAAATAGAGTAGTAGAGCTTACTCCAAATGGTGTAATTGACCGTTACACAACTTTTGATGAGTATATGCAAGACAAAACTATTAAAGCATTAAGAGATAAAATGTATACAGTTTAAAAACTGAGTTTTCATAAATTAAGAAAGACTAAAAGCTTAATTGCTTTTAGTCTTTTTTTGTTTAGGTTTAATATTTAATTTGATCTCAATCTAACAATCATTCTTACCATAAATTAACTCATCAAAAAGGATTTCTTCTAAGTGTTCTTTGGTTTTTGCGTCTAAGTCTACTTTTTGTAACTCTACTTTAAATTGTTTTTTTGTGTTTGGGCTAACCCAATGTCCACTTAATTTATTGTCTATTGCTTCTAAAAATAGTACACCAGTAAAGCCATCTTCAACCATACAGAAATTCTTTTTTTCTCGGTCTGTAGAAACGTTTAATAATATCCATTTGTCTTGGCTATCGTATTTATACATCACGTTTAAAATGGTATTAAATCCACCACAAGGTTGTTCTTGCTCGTTTATGTATAATCTAATTGGAGTAGAGCCATTTAAAGTGCCTTTATATAAATTAGTTCTTATAACTTGAGTAATAGAAGTGGTTAATTCAGTTGAACTATTTTCAAAGTTTTCAATAGAGTTGGTAGTTGAATTTTTGCTGTTATTTGAGAAAAATAATAGATTAATTACTATAAATAAGTACTTCATTAGGTTTGGTTTTATTTGCTAAACCAATTACGACAAAAAAAAAGAGAATAACAAGTTATGTTTTCAAGCTTTATTTTAAACAAAAAAAAACTCCAACTTCTGAAAACATATCTGAAGTTGGAGTTTTTATAATTCTATATTAGTAAATAAGATTTATCTTTTCTTATTCTTGTTATATCTGTCGTAATTTTTATCACCTCTGGTTTTAGGCTTTTTGTATTTAGCAGCAATTTTAAATTTGTAAGAACCACCAAGATTTTCTTTAGAGTTTTTAGCACTTTTTTCATGGAAAGCTGGTCCAGGAGCATCTTCGTCTCTACGTTTTATTGGATTGTAACGTTCTTTAATAACAGTACGTTCTTCTTCAATTAATTCTGTAGAAATCTCTACAGCTTCAGGAATTTCCATAACAGGAATTTCCATATTCATTAGAGTTTCAATTTTCTCTAAACCATCCAATTCTTTTGCAGTAGAAAGTACAATAGCTTCACCTTTTCTTTCGGCTCTACCAGTTCTACCAATTCTATGCATGTAGTTTTCTGGATAATCTGGCGTATCAAAATTTATAACATGACTTACGTTATCAATATCTAATCCACGCGCCATAACATCTGTAGCAATAAGGATTCTATTAGCACCTTCACGAAATTGCTCTATACTACGTAAACGATAATTTTGAGTTTTGTTAGAGTGAATTACACAAATTTCATCATTTAAAGTTTCAGATAAGTGTTCGAATAATCTATCTGCCATCCGTTTATGAGATACAAAAACTAACACTTTGTTATACGTTTCTTTATCTTCAAATAAATGCTTAATTAAATTAAACTTGGTATGGTAATTAGGTACGCTATATTTTGTTTGGCTAATATTTTCTAAAGGTGTTCCCGATATAGCAATAGACACTTTTATTGGGTTGATAAAGAAATCTGTGATTAATTCATCTACATCTTCCGTCATAGTTGCAGAAAACATAATGTTTTGTCTGCGTTCTGGAAGAATATCGAATATGTTAAGTAATTGATGTCTAAATCCTAAATCTAGCATTACATCAACTTCATCTATCACTAATTTTTGAATAGATTTTAATTGTAAAACTCGGCTAACTGCTAAATCGTACAATCTTCCTGGCGTTGCAACAATTATATCTTGTCCTTGTGCAACAGCTTGTTTTTGTGTGTTTATATTGGTTCCACCATAAACACCAAGCACTCTAACATTTACGTATTTTGCAAGTTTTTCTATCTCGTTAACTACTTGAACTACTAATTCTCTGGTTGGTACTAAAACTAAAACTCGTGGCGCTTCTTGCTTAGAATATTTTAAATTTCTTACAATTGGCAACATGTAAGCAAAGGTTTTACCTGTACCAGTTTGCGCAATACCAACCATATCTTTTCCACCGGAAATTACACCAAAAGATTCTGCTTGGATTGGTGTTGGCGTAGTAAAGCCTAAGTCGTCTAAACCATTAAGTAATGGCGTATTTAAATTTAATTCTTGAAAAGTCACAATACTCTAATTTAGCTGCAAAATTACTATTATTAATTGGTTTACACTAAATGCGCTTGGTGAATTTCAATTTTATAAGATGCTGAAAACGTTTTATTTACAGAAAGTGCTATAATTCCGTCTTTAGTTTTTAAATCTTGATTGGTGTTTTTGTGGTCTGCAATGCCTAACCAAGGTTCTAAACATACATAATTAGCTTGTGGTTTTGCCCAAATACCATAATAATTAAAATCTTGATAATGCATGGTTAGAATATTACCATGAGATTTACTATTTAGTGTAATTTGTCTTGATTTTAAGTCTTTAAAAATTAAAGCATCTGCATTAAAAAGCGAATGGGTTAAATCTATACTATTTTTAGTTGAAAAAACAGGTTTTGTTTCCGAAGATAATAATCCACCTTCCACATCTAACAAATGAGTCTCCGAAGTTTCTTCTTTATCAAAAACAAGTTTATAATCCGAATAGTTTTCATCTTTAAAAACAGGACATTTAAACGCTGGATGACCACCAACAGAGAAATAAATGGTTTTGGCATCTGTGTTTTCTACTTTGTAAGTTACCGTTAAAACGTTATGTTCTAAAGTATAAATTACGTAATAATTAAAAATGAAAGGAAAAGAAGCTTTGGTTTTTGCATTGTTTTTAAGCTGAAAAACAAGCTGGTTATCCGATGATTCTATACACGTGATATCTTCGTTATATCTAATAAAACCATGTTTTGGTAAGCTGTATTTTTCACCTTCAAAAGTATAAGTGTCGTTTTTTAAAGCGCCAACAATTGGAAATAGGTTAGGAGCGTAGTTTGCCCAAACATCTGGATTGGCATTCCACATAAAATCTGTACTATTTTTAGTCGATTTTATTTGGCATAATTCCGCGCCAATAGATTTTACAGAAACTTCTAAAAGGTTATTTTTTAACGTGTGCATTTTTTTTGATTTAAACTAATGCACAAAAGGTATTATTTTTTATGAAATCTCATTAACTTTGATGCATAATTTTTTTTATTGAGAACAAAAAAAACATACCAACTAACAAACGTTTCCAAGTTTAAAGACCAACTTTTACTATGGTCTCAACAATTTGATACCGCATTATGGTTGGATTCTAATAACTATAAGCAACAATATTCCAATTACGATGCTGTTTTAGCTGTTGAAGAGTTTACGAGTATTAAAACAGATGCAACTAATGCTTTTGACAAGTTAAAAGAATACCAAACCTTAACCCAAGATTGGATTTTTGGCTATTTAACTTACGATTTAAAAAATGACGTAGAACGTTTATCATCTAAAAACACATCTATTTTAGATTTTCCTGAATTGTATTTTTTTCAGCCTCAAAAACTCTTTTTATTAAAAGAAAATACTTTAGAAGTCCACTACTTAAGAATGGTTGACGATGAAATTGAATCCGATTTTAAAACCATTTCTAATTTTGAAGAACTTGAGATAGATGAACTTCAAGACCAAGTAAAAATTAAACTCACACTAACCAAAGACGACTATTTAAAACGTGTAAAACAGGTTTTAAACCACATTCAAATTGGAGATATTTACGAAGCCAATTTTTGTCAAGAGTTTTTTGCTGAAGATGTAACGATTAATCCAATAAACGTTTACAATAAGCTAAATAATATCTCAAACCCACCATTTGCAGCATATTTTAAGCATTTAGATAATTTTGCCATGTGTGCTTCTCCAGAGCGATATTTAAAAAAGGAAGCTCATAAATTAATTTCTCAACCTATAAAAGGAACCGCAAAACGCTCTAAAAATAGGGAAGAGGACAATGCATTAAAAATCACGTTAGAAAACGATACTAAAGAACGTAGCGAAAACGTTATGATTGTAGATTTAGTTAGAAACGATTTATCTAAAACTGCACAAAAAGGAAGCGTTATAGTGGAGGAATTGTGTAAAATCTATACGTTTGATCAAGTGCATCAAATGATTTCTACGGTTGTTTCTAAGGTTAAACCAGAAATTCATCCGGTAGATATTATAAAATCTACGTTTCCTATGGGAAGTATGACTGGTGCGCCTAAAATTTCAGCAATGAAAATAATCGAAGATTTAGAAGTCTCAAAACGTGGCTTATATAGTGGTGCAATAGGTTATTTTACTCCAGAAAACGACTTCGATTTTAACGTTGTAATTCGTTCAGTTTTATATAATAAAGAAAAAAAATACGTTTCCTATTCCGTTGGTGGCGCTATAACAGCAAAAAGTGACCCAACTAAAGAATACGAAGAATGTTTGCTAAAAGCCAAAGCTATGAGGCAAGCATTAGAAAGTTAAACCATGATTACATCGGTAAAAAATCATATAGAACAGAATCTTTCATTTTTAAATGAAAGCAAGCTCTTGTTGGCAATTTCGGGTGGATTAGATAGTGTGGTTTTAGCCCATTTATGTAAGGCATTGTATTTAGATTTTAGCTTAGCACATTGTAATTTTTCTTTAAGAGCTGAAGAAAGCAACACAGACGAAGCTTTTGTGAAACAATTGGCCAAAGACTTAAATGTAACTTGTTACACAAAGATATTTAATACAGAAGCATTTGCTGATGAGAATAAGTTGTCGATTCAATTAGCAGCAAGAAAGCTAAGATATACGTGGTTTGAAACGTTATTAGAAGATCAGAATTTGGATTATGTTCTAACAGCACATCATTCCGATGATAATTTAGAAACCATACTTATAAACTTATCAAGAGGCACAGGAATAGATGGTTTAACTGGTATTCCACCAATAAATAACACTATTGTTAGACCATTGTTACCTTTTTCAAGAGAAACCATAAAAGCGTATGCTATTACTAACGGAATTAATTGGCGAGAAGATTCTAGCAACGCATCTACTAAGTATTTACGAAATAAACTTAGACACGATGTAATTCCGTTATTAAAAGACATTAATCCAAACATATTACAGAATATAAATACTACAGTTTCACATTTAAACGAAACAAAGTCTATTGTAGTCGAAAGCCTAAAAGCGGTTTTAAAACGAGCTATTACATCTAAAACTGAAGATGAAATAGTTTATAATATTTCTGAGTTTAAAAAAATAGATGTCCCAAAAGCTTATATTCACGAGATATTTAAGGTGTATGGATTTACTGCTTTTATGGATATTGTAGATTTATTAGATGCGCAGTCTGGAAAACGAATAAGCTCTAAAACACATCAATTATTAAAAGATAGAGAAACCTTAATTTTAACTAAAATTAGAGTTAATTATAGTTTTTGTAAAATAGTAAATACTATTGAAAACATAGAAACACCTTTGGGAACTTTAATTTTTGAAAAAGTTTTTGAGGTTAATAAAAATGAAAATCATTCGGTTTATATAGATCAAGATTTGTTAAAGTTTCCTTTAACTGTAAGTTCTAAGCAGGTAGGCGACTACTTCTACCCATTAGGTCTGCAAGGTAAAAAGAAGCTTAGTAAGTACTTAAAGGATATAAAAGTCTCTTTGATAGCAAAGGAAAAAGTCTTAATATTGCGAACTTTAGACAGTATTGTTTGGGTAGTTAATTACCGACTAGACGATAGGTTTAAAGTAACAAAAAGCACCAAATCAATTATAAAAATATCATTAAAATGAAATACATATTTGCACTAGTAATTACACTTTTTTCTCTAGGAAATGGTTTTGCTCAAATTTTAGAACCCGTAAAATGGGAGAAAGTTAAAGTTGAAAAAGTCTCTGATACTGATTATACTTTAATTGTTACAGCAAATATTGATGAGCATTGGCATTTTTATTCGCAAACTCAGGATAATGATAGTGGGCCAATCGCAACTAAATTAGATTTTATAAATGCAGACGGTAATTATAAAATAATTGGTAAAACTTTGGAATCAAAAAGTATTAGAGTTTTTGAAAAAGCTTTCGATATGAAAGTTAATTATTTTGAAGATAAAGCTGTTTTTAAACAAAAAATAGAACTTTTAAATCCAGAATTAGATGTGATTTCCTTAGAAGTTTCTTATCAAGCTTGTGACAATTCAAGGTGTTTAATGCCTGAGACTTATTCTTTTGAAGTTGATTTAAAAGGAAATGTAATAAATGTAGATTTAAGCATTGATGAAAAGTCTAAATCACTATCAAATCAATTAAAAATAGACGTTAAAGGGGCGAAAAAATATGAAAAAGAAGAAGTGAAAGAGAAAACAAATTTCGGGATTTTTATTTTAGGTTTTGTTGGTGGATTAATTGCCTTATTAACACCTTGTGTTTTTCCAATGATTCCTTTAACTGTTTCTTTTTTTACAAAAAGTGCTGAGAATACTCAAAAAGGTA
>Ga0105354_1000155_pt1 | contig 42311 bp, 33 predicted proteins | sample GOMGulsemesocosm_FD_83658 | JGI IMG/M metagenome (GOLD analysis project Ga0105354, IMG submission 83658) | Methane-oxidizing microbial communities from mesocosms in the Gulf of Mexico - GOM9B Gulf of Mexico | ecosystem: Environmental > Aquatic > Marine > Cold seeps | place: USA: Gulf of America...
CCTGCAATAATACAATCTGCCATTCCTGCTTGAATTTTAGCAGTTGCCATTCCAATAGTTTCTACTCCAGAAGAGCAAAAACGGTTAACCGTTACTCCAGGAACATCTATAACTTCTAAACCCATTAGAGAGATTAAACGTGCCATATTTAAACCTTGAGAACCTTCTGGCATAGCGTTACCAACAATAACGTCGTCAATACGTTTTGGGTCTAAGCCAGGTAATTCTTTCATCATGTATTTGATGGTTTCTGCAGCTAACTCATCGGTTCTTTTAAAGCGGAATACACCTTTTGGTGCTTTACCAACTGCAGTTCTGTATGCTTTTACTATATATGCTGTTTTCATATTTTATGCTTTTGGCTATTAGCTTTTTGCTTCTAGCGTCTATAAATTATACTTTATAATTGCCAATAGCTAAAGGCTAAAGGCTAATTGCTTAGTAATTTTTAATTACGTAACGGTTTCCCTTTAGTTAACATGTGTTGAATACGCTCTAAAGTTTTACGTTCTGTACATAAACTTAAAAAAGCTTCACGTTCTAAATCCAATAAATATTGCTCTGTAACTAAAGTTGGTTCAGATAAATCTCCACCAGCCATAACGTAAGCTAATTTGTTGGCTATTTTCATGTCATGTTCACTTATATAGTTCGAATCTTTCATAGAATCAGTTCCTACCATAAACATTCCTAAAGCTTGTTTTCCTAAAACTTTCACATCTTTACGTTTTACAGGTTGTGTGTACCCCATATTTGCCATTAACATGGCGTGTTGTTTAGCAACCGCTATTTGTCGGTCTTTATTAACAACAACGACATCTTTTCCTTGTTGCATTAATCCTAAATCAAATGCTTCATAAGCTGAAGTTGATACTTTTGCCATTCCAATAGTTAAGAAATAATCTTGTAATGTATTTAATTGTACATCGCCTTTTCTAAACGTATCAGATGCTCTTAAAGCCATTTCTTTAGAGCCTCCACCACCAGGAATAACACCAACACCAAACTCTACAAGCCCCATATAAGTTTCTGCTGCTGCTACAATTTTATCTGCATGTAACGAGATTTCGCATCCGCCACCAAGCGCCATACCATGTGGTGCTGAAATGGTTGGAATTGAAGAATAACGCATACGCATCATAGAATCTTGGAAATATTTAATAGCTGCATTAAGCTCGTCGTATTCTTGTTCTGCAGCCATCATGAAAATCATTCCAATATTTGCACCAACAGAGAAGTTTGGACCTTGATTACCAACTATTAATCCTGCAAAATCTTTTTCGGCTAAATCAATAGCTTTATTTAATCCTGCTAATACATCGCCACCAATAGTGTTCATTTTAGATTGGAATTCTAAGTTTAAAATTCCATCGCCTAAATCTTGAACAGAAACACCAGAGTTTTTGAATACTTCGGTTGTTTTTCTAATATTATCTAATATGATGAAAGCATCCTGTCCAGGCACTTTATCTTGAGTTTTTGTTGGAATATTGTAGAAATATGTTGCGCCATCTTTAATAGAGTAGAAGTTGTCGCTTCCAGAAGCTAACATATCCATAACCCAATCTGCGGGTTTTAAACCTTCAGATTGCATAATTTCAATTCCTTTTTCTACACCAATTGCATCCCAAATTTGGAAAGGTCCATGTTCCCATCCAAAACCAGCTTTCATGGCATCGTCAATTTTGTATAAATCGTCTGAAATTTCTGGAATTCTGTTAGAAACGTAAGCAAATAATGCTGCAAAACTTTTTCTGTAGAATTCGCCAGCTTTATCTTTTCCTTTTACTAATACTTTAAAACGGTCAACAACATTATCTATAGATTTTGTTAACTCTAATGTGGCAAATTTTGCACGTTTAGTTTCGCGATATTCTAATGTGTTTAAGTCTAAACTTAATATTTCTTTTTTACCTTCAGCTGAAACTGTTTTTTTGTAAAAACCTTGTCCTGTTTTACTTCCTAACCATTTGTTTTCCATCATGGTATTGATGAAATCTGGTAATTTGAATAATTCTAAACGTTCATCAGCTTTACAATTTTCTCTAATTCCGTTGGCTACGTGAACTAAAGTATCTAAACCAACCACATCTACAGTTCTAAATGTTGCCGATTTTGGTCTTCCTATTACTGGTCCAGATAATTTATCTACTTCCTCAATAGTTAAATCTAAATCTTTTACGGTGTGAAATAAACTCATAATAGAGAAAATTCCAACGCGATTTCCAATAAAAGCTGGCGTATCTTTAGCTACTACAGATGTTTTTCCTAAGAATTTTTCGCCATAAACATTTAAGAATTCTAAAACTGAAGCATCTGTTTTAGGTCCTGGGATAATTTCGAATAATTTTAAGTAACGTGCTGGATTAAAAAAGTGCGTTCCACAAAAATGCTTTTGGAAATCTTCACTTCTTCCTTCGCTCATAAACTGAATAGGAATTCCCGATGTGTTAGACGTGATTAAAGTTCCTGGAGTTCTATGTTTTTCAAGATTTTCAAAAACTTGTTTTTTTATGTCTAAACGTTCTACAACGACTTCCATAATCCAATCCACATCTGCAACTTTAGCAATGTCATCTTCTAGGTTACCCGTTGTGATGCGATTTGCAAAAGATTGATGATAAATTGGTGAAGGTTTTGACTTTAAAGAAGCAGTCAAGGCATCGTTAACAATACGGTTTCTAACTAGACTATTTTCTAAAGTCAATCCTTTAGTTTTTTCTTTATCGTTTAATTCTCTTGGTACAATGTCTAATAATAAGACTTCCACACCAATATTTGCAAAATGACAAGCAATACCGCTTCCCATAATTCCAGAACCAATAATCGCTATTTTTTTTATGATACGTTTACTCATGTTATATATGACTATTTAATTATCTATTTATTGTAAATTTTTTTATTTGAAACACGTTCGTTGATTAAGTCGGCAACTTCATAGAAATGTTTTAATTTTTCGTCTGAAATATTTTTTCTTATATCATTATTAAACGTTAGGACTTTTTCTTTTGAATATTCTCGTTTTTCACGACCAAAATCTGTTAAGTGAATAATAACGCCACGACCATCTAAAGGATTTGGTTTGCGTTCTACTAGACCACGTTGTTCCATGTTTTTTAAAATGCGAGAAAGGCTAGTGGCTTCCATTCCCATAATTGGTCCTAAAGCTGTAGAAGATGTTCCGTGTTCTTTGTCTATACTTAATAATGTAAAACCTGTAGCCATAGTGCTTTCAAATTTAGCAGCTTCTTCGTTATACATTTTATTTACTGCTAACCAAGTGGTTCGTAGCATATAATCTATTGTTCTATCTTTCATTATAAATAAATGATTTAATCAAAGATAAAAAAAAATACTATGCATGCATAGTATTTTAAGAATTAAATAAGAATTTCTTATTAATTTAGGCTAATAATTTACAAATCGTAGATTTTATTATATAAATCTTGGTAGATTTCTTTTATTATAGCTCTTTTCATTTTCATGGTTGGTGTTAAATGTCCGCCATCAATAGACCATACATCCGAAGTTAATTCAAAACGTTTGATTTGTTCCCATTTACCAAAATGGCAATTACATTCATCTAATTCTTTTTGAATGCGAGCTTTAATTATATCTGAATTAGCTATTGCAACGTTAGTTTTTTCTATGTTTTGATTTTTTCTGTCTATCCAATCTTTTATAAATTCAAAATTGGGTTGAATTAATGCAGCAGGCATTTTTTGTCCTTCGCCAATAACCATAACTTGTTCAATAAAACGAGATTGTTTTAATTCGTTTTCTAAAAGTGTAGGAATGACATATTTTCCACCAGAGGTTTTAAACATTTCTTTTTTACGACCTGTAATTTTTAAAAAGCCATCTGCATCAATTTCTCCTTTATCTCCAGTGTGGAAATAATCTCCTGTCATGACGCTTTTTGTTTTTTCTTCATCTTTATAATAACCTAGCATAACGTTTCTTCCTTTGATAAGAAGTTCGCCGTCTTCAGCAATTTTAACTTCAACACCATCAATTGGTTTACCAACGGTTCCTATTCTAAAATGATGGTCTTTCATCATTCCAACAGATACAACAGGTGATGTTTCTGTTAAACCGTAACCTTCCATAATATTCATTCCTGCAGCACAGAATATGCGTGTTAACCTTGGTTGTAAAGGTGCGCTACCAGAAACCATAGTAGTTAATTCGCCTCCTAAAGCATCTTGCCATTTACTAAAAATTAATTTTCTGGCTATTTTTAATTTAAATTCATACCACATGCCATTTTCGCCGTAAGGTTTCCATTCTTCACCTAAGGCAATTGCCCAATGGAATAATTTATATTTAATTCCAGTAAGTTCTGATCCTTTAGCGTAAATCTTGTCGTATACTTTCTCTAATAAGCGTGGTACAACACTCATTAAATTTGGTTTTACTTCTTTAGCATTATCTCCAATCTTGTCAATACCTTCAGCAAAATAAATTCCTGCACCTGCATATTGATAGACGTAAATTAAAACACGTTCGAAAATATGACAAATAGGAAGGAAGCTTAAAACACGAGTTTCTGTTCCACTTAAAGGAACGCGAGGAATACTACTTAAAACGTTACTGGTTATATTGTCGTGAGATAGCATAACACCTTTTGGCTTTCCTGTAGTTCCAGACGTATAAATAATAGTTGCTAATTCTTCAGGTTTAACATTATCTTTTCTGGATTGAACTTCGTCTTGATTCGATTCGTCTTTTCCAAGTTCAAATAACTCTGAATAATGCTTGCAACCTTCAATGTGGTCAAAACTATAAATGTCTTTTATTTTAGTTTTGTGTTGTACTTTTTTAACTTTTTCTAACACTTCAATATCAGAAACAAAACAATAAATAGATTCGCTATGGTTTAAAACATACTCGTAATCTTCTGCCGAAATGGTTGGGTACACAGGTACATTTTGAGCTCCAACTTGAAGAATACCAATATCCATGATATTCCATTCTGTTCTATTTGTTGAAGAAATTAATGCGATTTTATCGTTTTTATTAATACCTAAACGTAATAATGCACGACTAACCGCATTGGCTTTATCGATATATTCTTGAGTAGATGTTTTTACCCATTCGCCATTTTTTTTTGTTATTAACGCAGCATCTAAGTTGTGTTTTTCTAACTGGTAATATGGAAAGTCGAATAATCGTGTAATTTCAGTCATGAATTATATTGAAGTTAATTTAGATATGCAAATTAAGAAATTAAAATTCAATATCAAATAGATAAAAAAAAAGGAATTTCTTTCGAAACTCCTTTTTGTAGATAATGTTTTATTGAATTATTCGTAATGAATTGACATTCAAAACAGAACGGTTGTTTTATTTTTTGGCTTCAATCCATTTTTTAGCATTAACAAAAGCTTCTAACCAAGGTGAAACTTCGTCTTTACGTCCATCAGGATAGTTTGCCCAGTTCCATTGGAACGTAGAACGCTCAATATGTGGCATGGTTACTAAATGTCTTCCAGAGTCGTCACACATCATAGCTGTGTTAAAGTCAGAACCGTTTGGATTGTTTGGATAACCCTCGTAACCATATTTAGCAACGATGTTATATTTTTCTTCGGCGTATGGTAAGTTAAATTTACCTTCACCATGAGAAATCCAAACTCCTAAAGTAGTTCCTGCTAACGTAGAAAGCATTACAGAATTGTTTTCTTGAATTTTAACAGAAGTAAAAGAACTTTCGTGCTTTTTAGAATCGTTATGAATCATTTTTCCGTGTTGCTCATGGTCTGGATTTACTAAATCTAATTCCATCCATAATTGGCAACCGTTACAGATTCCAACGGATAAAGTATCTTCTCTTTTAAAGAAATTCTTTAAAGCAGTTTTTGCTTTTTCGTTGTATTTAAATGCACCAGCCCAACCTTTAGCCGATCCTAATACATCTGAGTTAGAGAATCCTCCAACTGCACCAATAAACTGAATATCTTCAAGAGTTTCACGACCAGAAATTAAATCGGTCATGTGAACATCTTTTACATCAAAACCAGCTAAGTACATAGCGTTTGCCATTTCGCGTTCAGAGTTACTTCCTTTTTCACGAATAATTGCTGCTTTTGGTCTTGCTTGACTTGTTCCAGAAACCACATCGGCTAACTTTCCTGTAAAATGTGTTGGGAAGTTATACGTTAATGGTTGTGCTTTATAGTTTTCAAAACGTGCATCGGCTAAACCGTTTGCCGTTTGTTTTCTATCTAATAATAATGAGGTTTTGTACCAAACGTCTCTTAATCTTGAAACAGTTAAAGTGAAAACTTCTTTGTTGTTTATAATGCTTAAAACGTCAGCTTTAACAACTTTTCCAATATTATGGAAATCGATATTAGCTTCAGTTAAAACGCTTTCAATTGAAGCATCTTTAGATTGAATTACAATTCCTGAATTTTCAGAGAATAATAATTTAATCGAATCTTTTTCAGCTAAAGACGTTAAATCTAACTCAGCTCCAAGATTAGTATCTGCAAAACATAATTCTAATAAAGTAGTGATTAATCCACCTGAAGCCACATCGTGACCAGCTACTATTTGCTCTTCAGTAATTAACTTTTGAATGGTATTAAATACATTCTTTACGTAAGACGCACTTTGTACATTTGGTGTATCGTTACCAATAGTATTTAAAACTTGAGCGAAAGAACTTCCACCTAATCTAAAATTATCTTGAGATAAATTAATGTAATAAATGTTTCCTGCGTTAGGTTTTAATACAGGCTCTACAACTTTGTTAATATCGTTACAATTGGCAGCAGCAGTAATAATTACAGTACCTGGAGAAATTACTTCTTCATTAGGATATTTTTGCTTCATAGAAAGAGAATCCTTTCCAGTTGGTACATTAATCCCTAAGTCGATTGCAAATTCTGAAATCGCTTCAACCGCTTGGTATAAACGCGCATCTTCACCTTCATTTTTACAAGGCCACATCCAGTTTGCAGAAAGCGATACATTTTTAAGACCATCTTTTAATGGTGCCCAAATAATGTTAGTTAACGCTTCTGTAATAGAATTTCTACTTCCAGCTACAGGATTAATTAATCCTGAAATAGGCGAGTGGCCTAAACTGGTAGCAATTCCTTCTTTTCCGTTATAGTCTAATGCCATAACACCAACATTGTTTAATGGAATCTGTAACGAACCAACACATTGTTGTTTTGCTACTTTTCCACCAACACAACGGTCTACTTTATTCGTTAACCAATCTTTACATGCTACAGCTTCAAGTTGTAATACTTGGTCTAAATAGTCATGAAAGTTACTTGCTGTATATTCTAAATTTTTATAATTTCTATGAACTGTTTTATCAGTCATAATCGTTTTAGGCGAGCTTCCAAACATATCTTCTAAAGCTAAATCCATTGGCTTATCGCCTTTAGTTTTAGATTCAAAAGTAAAACGATCGTCTCCAGTAACATCTCCAACTGTGTACATTGGCGAACGTTCTCTGTCTGCAATCTTTTGTAAGGTATCTATATGTTTTCCACCAATAACTAATCCCATACGTTCTTGAGATTCGTTACCAATAATTTCTTTAGCAGATAAGGTTGGATCTCCAACAGGTAAAGCATCTAAATCGATTTTTCCACCAGTATCTTCTACTAATTCCGATAAACAATTTAAATGTCCACCAGCACCATGATCGTGAATAGAAACAATAAAGTTTTCATCGCTTTCTACCATACCACGAACAGCATTAGCAGCACGTTTTTGCATTTCAGGATTAGAACGTTGGATAGCGTTTAATTCTATTCCAGAACTATTTCCTCCAGTATCTGCAGAAGATACCGCAGCTCCACCCATTCCAATTCGGTAATTTTCACCACCAAGAATCACAATTTTATCTCCAGTTTTTGGTGTGTCTTTTAAGGCTTGGTCTGCTTTAGCATAACCAATTCCTCCAGCTTGCATGATAACTTTATCAAAACCTAATTTTCTTGCTTCTTCTTCGTGTTCAAACGTTAAAACTGAACCACAAATTAAAGGCTGACCAAATTTGTTACCAAAATCTGAAGCTCCGTTAGAAGCCTTGATTAAAATATCCATAGGTGTTTGGTACAACCATTTGCGTTCTTCCATACCATTTTCCCATGGTCTGTTTTCTTCTAAACGTGAGTAAGAGGTCATGTAAACTGCAGTTCCTGCTAAAGGTAAAGATCCTTTTCCTCCAGCCAATCTATCTCTAATTTCTCCACCAGAACCAGTAGCAGCACCATTAAAAGGTTCTACGGTTGTTGGGAAGTTATGTGTTTCTGCTTTTATAGAAATTACAGATTCGTAATCTTTAGTTTCGTAAAAGTCAGGTTTGTCTGCGCTTTTAGGAGCAAATTGTTCTACAACCGGTCCTTTTACAAAAGCAACATTATCTTTATATGCTGAAACAATATCGTTTGGATGTGTTTCTGATGTTTTTCTAATTAATTTAAAAAGAGATGTTTCTTTTTCTTCACCATCAATAATAAACGTTCCATTGAAAATTTTATGACGACAGTGCTCTGAATTTACTTGAGAAAATCCAAAGACTTCAGAATCTGTTAATGGACGACCAATTTTTTTAGAAACACCTTCAAGATATTCTACTTCTTCTTGATTAAGAGATAAACCTTCTTGCTCGTTATAAGCTGCAATATCTGAAATCTCTAAAATAGCTTCAGGTTTTACATCAATAGTAAACATGTCCTGATTTAAGCTATCAAATTTTTCAGAAATCATTGGATCAAAATCTTTGAAGTCTTCTGTAGAAATTTCAAATTCTTCAATTCTAATAATGTCATTAATTCCCATGTTTTGGGTAATCTCTACAGCATTTGTACTCCAAGGTGTAATCATGGCTGCTCTAGGTCCAACAAAAAAAGCACCTATTGATGCTTGCTCTATCTTTGGCTGGTCGCCAAATAACCATGATAATTTTGAAATAGTTTCTGTAGGTAATTCTTTTGTTGTTTGAACAGCAAAGACTTTACTGTTTACGTTTCCAAAGAAGTGAATCATTAGGTGGTGATTTAAGAATGATTATTAAAATGCAAATTTAAAATTTTTACTTGTATTTTTAGTAAATGTTTTGCATAATTTTATTAAATAATTAATAAGGTTTTCTTTATGATGATTCTTGTTTGGAATCTTGATTGTAATTTGAAAATATTGACACTTTTTTGAGTTGCTTTTTGATGAAAAAAATAAGCACCTCACTTATTTCAAATATAAAAAGTGAGGTGCTTATAATCTGTACACTTTGTTTTTTTAATTCCCTAGTTTCTTAGAATATCGTTTGTATAATTCAGTTTGGTGAGATTCTAAACTAATTTCACGACCTTGGATAAAAGCTTTGTCTATTATGTTAGTTCTCATATCTAAAGCATCGCCTTTACTCATAAAAAGAGTAGCATCTTTTCCAACTTCTAAAGACCCAACTTGTTTATCAATCCCTAAAATTTTGGCGGTATTTAATGTTATTAAACTTAAAGCAACTTCTTTATCTAAACCATGTGCGGCACAAGTTCCAGCTAAAAATGGTAAGTTTCTTGTATTCATGCGTTCCATATCTCCAGAGTTTTCTAGACCTACTAACACACCAGAATTTACTAATTGATTTGCTAATTTATATGGTAAGTCGTAATCTTCGTCTGTATTATTTGGTAAAGCGTGCGTTCTTTGCAATAGAACTGCAATATTATTTTGCTTTAAAAAAGCACTCACATTATTAGCTTCGTATCCACCAACAATAACCATCTTTTTGACATTGTTTTCTTTTGCGAAATTTACAGCATCTGTAATCCCTTTTTCATAATCTACATGAATATAAAGTGTTCTGTTTCCGTTTTCTAATTCTAAAATGGCATCAAAGGGTTTATTGTTTGTAGTATTTTTAGCTTTGTAAGCATTTGCGTTACTAAAGTAGTTTTTTAATGCGGTAACTTGCTTTATGTAATTCTTGTTTTTGGTTAAAGTAGCAGGTTCTCCAAGCCACCAACGTCCGCGAGAATACGTGCTTGGCCAATTTAAATGAATCCCATCATTTTCTTTAATTATGGCATCTTCCCAGTTCCAAGCATCTAATTGTACAATAGATGATGTTCCAGAGATACGTCCGCCACGTGGTGTAATTTGAGCCATTAAAACGCCATTTGGACGCATAGATTCTACTACTTTACTTTCAGTGTTATACGCAATAATACTTCTAATATGCGGATTCATTTGCCCAACTTCATCAAAATCTCTTGTGGCTCTAACCGCATCAATTTCGGCTAAACCTAAAGTACTATTTGGTGCTATAAATCCTGGATAAATATGTTTTCCAGTACCGTCAATTACTTTACCAATTCTAGCAATTCTTAACATAGCGCTTCCAATAAAGGTAATTTTACCTTCAGAAAACATAATTAAAGAATTTTCAATAACCTCACCATTTCCAAGGTGTGCAGTTGCACCTTCAATTGTAATTGGCTCATTTTGTTTATCGGCTGGTGTTTGTTGTGCATTTGTTATTAAAGTAAAAAATAACAAAGCTATAATAGATATGTGTTTCATTTTAAAAAATTTAAGTGAGAAATAGTTAAGATTAATGATGCTTGTGATCTAATGAATCGCAATGCAATAATTCCTTTTCCTTTTTCTCTATGGGCTTTGTTTTTAATCCTTTATTTTTAGCTTCTAACATTAATGCAGTAAGCTCATTTTTTTCTTTTTTGATGGCTTTTCGCATTTGCTTGTCTTTTTCTATATCAAAATAAACAGCACCTTCAATAAGTGTTTTTTCAGCTTTAGTGTATATAGACATTGGATGACCAGACCATAAAACCACATCGGCATCTTTTCCGACTTTAATACTACCAACACGTTTATCTAAATGGAGTAGTTTAGCAGGATTAAGCGTTACAAATTTCCAAGCATCTTCTTCGCTCACATTTCCGTATTTAATACTTTTAGCAGCTTCTTGGTTTAAACGTCTTGCCATTTCTGCGTCATCACTATTTATGGCAACGGTTACACCAGCATTGTGCATAATGGCTGCGTTATATGGTATAGCATCATTAACTTCATATTTATAAGCCCACCAATCGCTAAAGGTAGATCCGCCAACACCATGTTCTACCATTTTGTCTGCTACTTTGTAACCTTCTAAAATATGTGTAAATGTGTTAATGTTAAAGTTGAATTGCTCTGCAACCTTCATTAACATATTAATTTCACTTTGTACATAAGAATGACAGCTAATAAAACGTTCTTTGTTAATAATTTCGGCTAAAGTCTCTAATTCTATGTCTTTTCTATACGGTTTTCCACTTTTCTTTAAAGCATCGTATTCTTTAGCGCGCTGAAAATAATTAATATACACTTGTTCTGCACCCATTCTAGTTTGCGGAAAACGTGTGGTATTAAAATCGCCCCAATTGCTTTGTTTGATGTTTTCACCTAAAGCAAATTTTATAAATTTAGGACTGTCTTTGTATATAAGTTGGTCGGCAGTTTGTCCCCATTTTAATTTTATAATGGCAGATCTTCCGCCAATTGGATTTGCCGAACCATGTAAAATTTGAATACTTGTAACGCCACCAGCAAGATTTCTGTAAATGTTAATATCTTCGGCATCTACAACATCTTCAATTGTTACTTCTGCTGTACTGTTATGTCCAGCTTCGTTAACGCTTATGGTTGCAATATGTGAATGTTCGTCTATAATTCCAGCAGTAACATGTTTTCCAGTAGCATCTATAACTGTTGCATTTCCAGCAGATAAGTTTTTACCTATTTTAGAGATTTTTCCGTCTTTAATTAAAACATCTGTTTGTTCAAGAATACCATCTTTCTCGTTAGTCCAAACTGTAGCATTTTTAAATAATATAGTTTCTTGCTGAGGTAAATTTGTTAAACCGTAAGCTGTATTAGGATAAGATGTTGGAAATACGTTTGGTGTTTTGTTCTCTTCTTCTTCTTCTTCTTCTTCTTCTGAAGTTATTTTAGATTCAATTTTAGTTGCAGTAAATCCAGAGGTTGTACCATCTGGGTAAAATACTTTTCCTGAAAATGATTGATTTGATTTTATATTTGAAGTAAAACGTGTAAAATCTTTATGAATTGAATCTGTAATCATAATATTCAGCCATCCATCATTTAAACTAATTTTTGCATCATGAACATCTCTTAGAGTTTTTAAAGTTGCTTTTAATTTTTCGATTTCACCTGAAACATTTAAAGTGATATTTGTATTTTTAACAACTGAGTCATCAAAAACTAAACTATATTCACCTCTTAAATCCGAAACATCCATTGCGTTTATCTCATGATTTTTTCCAGTAATCCAATTCTGATAAAGTGTTGTTTCTTTGTCGAAAATCTCACCAGATGTAATTAAGAAATTAGCATAAGCGCCAGGTTTTAATTGTCCTAACTCGTTAGATTTTCCAATAATAGCAGCTGGAATTGTAGTTAATGCTTCTAATGCTTTGGTTTTATCTAAACCGTAAGTAATGGCTTTTAATAACTGAGTTTTAAAAGTTTCAGGTTTCTTTAAATTGTGCGTAGTTAATGCAAACGTAATATTGTTATCTGCTAATACTTTTGGATTACTTGGAGCTTGATTCCATTCGCGCATGTCTTCCAAGCTTACAGAACGTGCTAAAAGCGGATCTTCCATATCAAAAGCATCGGGAAAGTTTAAAGGCACAATTAATTTTGCGTTTGTGTTTTTTACGTGTTTAACTAATTCATATTCATCGCCACCAGCAACAAAAACATATTGTGTGTTAAACGCGTCACCAATTTTATCTATTCTAAGAATGTTGTTTTTATCTCCAGCATCAAAAATCTGTACTTCTTTTTTATGTTCTAAAAACGACGCTAATGCGCGGTCTTTTGTTTCCATATTTCCGGTAGCATACCAATTAGCATCGTGATTAAACTGACGCAGTAGAGCAAAAGTTCCCATAATAGAAGTTGGGTAAGATTGCTTAGAGGTTTTACTATTAGAAGTTCCGTAAAACTGACCAACATTATCGTCTAAAATACGTTTAGCATTATCGGTTTTATTGGTTAAAGCCACCAAAACTCCAGAACCTTGCATAATACCGTCGTTAACGTGTGTATTTATAACTCCAAAACCTGCTTTTTGTAACGTTTCTGCTTTTGAATTATCAAAGTTAAAATGATTTATGGCTTTTACGTCTGGACGCATATGGTCGTTCCAATAATAGCCTTCACGACTAGCGTTGTATTGTGGTGAGTAATTTCCTTTAGTGTCTAGAGCGTTTACATTAGTACCAAAATCTGAATAAATATCAATAAAAGAAGGGTAAATACTTTTTCCTTTTAAATCAATGATAACACTGTTTTTAGGAATGTTAACATTAGTACCAGAAGCGACCACTTTATCGTCTTTAATTACTAAAGTTCCATTTTCCACTACTTGAGTTGGCGTAATGTAAATTTTAGCATTGGTAAATACTGTGTGGTTTTTGGTGTTGGTTTTTACACCATCGTTTTTTGGAATGTAATCTTGTGCAAAACCAAGTGAAGAAACACTTAGTAGACCGCAGAATAAAAGTTTTTTAATCATAAAGCTATAGTTAGTAGCTCTAAATATACTTTATAATTTTTGCTCTAAAAAATAATTAACATATAGTGCAACCACATAGCTGTAACTTTTTATGCCTTTAGATTGGTTATTGGCTTTTAGAAATGTACTATAAGTTTCTTTAAATACGGGTTCTGATACATTTTTATGGCTATCCCAAAAATCGCTTACTTCTTTATAGTTGGCATAAATTCCAGGATTTATAGTACATGCCATTTCTATATACAAATCGGGATTACGTTTGTAGATTTCGGCTAAACAATGTCTTAAAGCAAACGTATAACCAGAGTATTTAAAATAATCGTTCGGATGATTTATAGACGCTAAACAACCAATGAAATTAGCTTCGTTTTCAGCTGCATATCCTAATTGATGTGCAACTTCATGAGCGCAAGTGGTTGGATATTTATAAATAGGAATTAAACCGTTTGGTTGTGCTTCATTTGTAAAAGGATTTAAATAACCGCTAAATCCCATTTTAGTTAACGGATAACTAAATAATGAGTTCTTAATACTTTCAACCTTATACTCTAAATGTGGATAGGTTGTTTTTAATTGCTGATAACCTTGCGTAATTTGATTAATAACGTAGGTTTTATCAAATGGAAATTCCACTTTTAAAGTATCGTTTTTTGCTAGTTTAGAATGAAGATTATTAGATTTTGATATTAATGTTTTAGTCACTTCAACTAATTGTTCTGTGTTATAATCTGCATTTATGTTTAAGTTTTCATGAAGCGGGTTTCGGTAATAATTAAAAGCCCATAATACATGAAAAGCCAAATACAGTACACTTAATGCTGCAAAAACATCTAAAAACCAGTTTAAGGTGTCTTTATAAATGCGTTTAGTATTTTTTACAAACCAAATAATAGCATAAAGACCTAAGATAGTATAAAACACATCGCCAAAAGAAAACGGAATCCAGCCTAAGCTATAATGTGATAATTTAGAAATAATAGGGTAGATGCCATTACTGTAGTGGGTTTCTACAGTTTCAGGGAAATAAGAAATTACTTTAATAACTAAAAAAGTAGGTATAAAAAGTAAAGCTAGAAATAATGATTTTTTCTTTGGCATATTTCAAAAATAAGAAATGTTTATAACAATTGTTTTCTATTAATTACCTTTGTTTCAAATTTAAAAATAAAAACATGAGTCAAGAAGTAAGAGCTCTAGAGCCTAAAGCACTTTGGAATAAATTTGCAGATTTAAACGCAGTACCAAGACCTTCAAAAAAGGAGGAACGTGTAATTCAATTTATGAAAGACTTTGGAACTAATTTAGGTTTAGATGTTGTTGAAGATGAGGTTGGTAATGTTATTATTAAAAAACCAGCAACTTCTGGAATGGAAAATAGAAAAACCATTGTAATGCAATCGCATTTAGATATGGTTCATCAAAAAAATAACGATACAGATTTTGATTTCGATACGCAAGGTATTGAAATGTATGTTGATGGCGATTGGGTAAGAGCAAACGGTACAACATTAGGAGCAGATAACGGACTTGGAGTAGCAACTATAATGGCTGTTTTAGAAAGTACAGATATTGTGCATCCTGCAATTGAAGCTTTATTTACTATAGACGAAGAAACTGGTATGACAGGTGCAATGGGTTTAAAAGGCGGATTACTTACTGGTGATATCCTTTTAAATTTAGATACAGAAGAAGATGACGAAATAGGTGTTGGTTGTGCTGGTGGAGTAGACGTTACTGCCACAAGAACATACGAGCAAGAAGAAACTCCTGAGTTTAAAAAGGGATACTCTATTACTGTAAAAGGTTTACAAGGAGGACATTCTGGAATGGAAATTATTACAGGTTTAGGAAATGCTAATAAAATTATGAACCGTTTATTATTTGATGGTTTTGAGAATTTTGGATTACGTATTTCAGAAATTGATGGTGGAAGTTTACGTAATGCAATTCCAAGAGAAAGTAATGCTATAGTCGCTATAGATGCAGTACATGAAGATGCTTTTTTGAGTGAAATGAATGCATTAGCAGAAATAATAAAGACTGAAAATAAAACTTTAGAACCAGATTTTACTGTTATAATTGAAGCTTGTGAAACGCCAGAATTTATTATGGATTTAGGGGTTCAAGAAGGAATTACAAGAGCATTATATACCGCTTTAAATGGTGTGTATAGAATGAGTGCAGATATTCCAGGTCTAGTAGAAACATCTAATAACATAGCAAGAGTGATTATAAAAGATGGTGCTATTAAAATTGGTTGTTTAACGCGTAGTTCTGTAGAAAGTGCAAAATTAGATTTAGCTAATGTATTAAGAGCTGCTTTTGAATTAACAGGTTGCGAGGTAGAGCTTTCTGGAGATTATCCAGGTTGGACTCCAAATATGGACTCTTCAATCTTAAAAGTATTAGCTTCTTTATACGAAAAATTAAACGGAGAAAAAGCTAATGTAGCAGCTTGTCATGCAGGTTTAGAATGTGGTATTTTAGGACAAAATTACCCAGATATGGAAATGATTAGTTTTGGACCAACTATTAAAGGAGCACATTCTCCAGATGAACGTGCTAGTATTTCTTCAGCTAAAAAATATTGGAACTTTGTTTTAGAAATTTTAAAGGAAATTCCTAAGAAGTAATGTGCCAATTTGAAAATGCATTAATTACGTGATGCTAAACTGCTAATCGGAATTCATATTTTGTCTGGTCGAGCGAAGTCGAGACCTCTTTATTGGTATAACAATGTTATATAAAAAATGCCTCACTATTTATTTAGTGAGGCATTTTTTTGTTTCTAAATTTTTAGTTTCTAACTATAAATTAAAAGCTAAACTTAAAGTAATATTAGAGGTTTTGTCGTCTATAGCTGCAGCATCCGTTAAACCAACATTATATAAAGATTGATTTCTATCTTGTTGAGCTCTATCGTATGCTAGATCTAATTTTGTGTTACCAAAGCTATAACCTAAACCTAAAGAGTAACCAGATAAATCTCCAACCGTAGTTTTGTTTTTATAAGGGCTTTCTTCAAATCTGTATCCAGCTCTTAAACTTAATTGCTTAATTTTATATTCACCACCAATTTTGTAGGTATTAGCTGAGGTTAATTGGTTTTCAATAATAGCATTTTGTTCAGAAAAGTAAGAGTCAGACTTTGGTTTAAATTTGGTGTTTCCATAGTTTTTTCTTCCATAATCAAAACTAATTAATCCTGTTTTACCAAAAATGTAAGCTAAACTTCCTGTAAAACTACTCGGTGTTTGTAGTCTATATCTAGGAAAAATGTTTACAATTCTAGGATCTACTATTTGTAAAACATCAGTGCCCATATCATCTCTTAAGGTCTCAACAAATTGAGTTGTTTGGTCTTCTATAGTGTACCAAGTTGGAGAGTTGTAGGTTAAACCTAATCTAACTTCATTAGATAGCTTCATGATACTTCCTAATTGAAAAGAAAATCCATTTCCGGTAGTTGCTAAATCATTTTGAAAAGCCACTTGTTTTACAATTCCTCCATTATCATTTTCTTCATATAGAAATGTAGAACGTTCGTAATTTAAAAAGTGTGAATTTAAATTAACTCCAAAGTAAAATTTATCTGTGTATTGAGTTGCAAAGTTAAAAGCTAATTTGCCATTATATCCAGTAGAGGCGTAACTATATTCTTGCCTGTATTCTCCAGCTCCAATGTTAGATGTGTAAATGGTATTGTCATCATCTGGTGTGTTTGGTTCTAAAATGTATGAATCATAACCAAGATAAGCTTGTTGATTTTGACTACCGTATGCAGATCCAATCCCTGCATAAGCATCTGATGTGTTTTCTCCAGGTAGAGCCGAAATTTCATCTAAACGCAAACCTTGAGCATTTGCTAAGAAATAATTTCCAATAGAGTTGTTGGTATTTCTACCTGAAGCAAACCAATCGTTGTTAAAGTCTCCAGTTTTATCATAAGCTACTCCTAAAGTGAATTTTTTAAATTTATTCTCTTCATTGTAGTTCTTAAATACAAAAGCAGCTCCACCTTGAGTTAAATCGAAGTTTGCATTTTTTTCTGAATTTTGAGTTCCAAAAAATGAGGCTTGGTTCTTCTTAGAGTTTAAGCCTAAAGTAATAGATGCATGGCTTACACTAAAAACAGCAGAACCAGCTGGGTTAATACTTACTGCACTCATATCTCCACCAAGTGCACCAAATGCACCGCTTAAAGCTCTATATCTTGCCGTTCCTTGAATGCTGGTATTAGCGTAGCGTAAGGCATCGGTTATATTTTGAGCATACAAACTTGAAGCTATAAATAGACTTCCTAATGTTATTATAATTTTCTTCATAATTATCTAGGTCTTCTTGAACTTGTTCTTGAACTACTTCTTGGAGCGCTGCTTCTTGGACTACTAGATCTTGGAGCAGAGTAAGATCTTGGAGTACTTGTTCTAGGCGTACTTGTTCTTGGAGAGTTACTTCTTGGTGTTGTTGTTCTAGGTCTAGGTGTAGAAGTGTTTGTTCTAGGTCTAGGTGTAGAAGTGTTTGTTCTAGGTCTAGGTGTAGAAGTGTTTGTTCTAGGTCTAGGCGTGGAAGTATTAGTTCTTGGTCTTGTAGATACACTAGTTCTAGGTCTTGTTAAAGAGTTGTTTCTAGAAGAAAGAACTGAGTTTCTATTTCTTCCAGCTAAATAACTATTTCCAACTCTAGCATTATTTCTATAACCGTTATTGTACACATATCCGTTTCTTCCGTAATAACCGCCATAATAAGGATTACCATAAAAACCACCATAGCCATATCCATAAGCGTATGGGTTATTCCATCCACCATAAAAACCAGAGTTCCAACCCCAAGAATTCCAACCATAGCCCCAATTTCCATAATTCCAATTTGAGTAGTAAGGTCTATTCCAGCCCCAATTATTCCAACCGTAATTCCAGTTATTCCAACCGTAATTATTCCAACCATTATCATAATAATTTATGGTTACGTTAGAGTTATCTTCTCCCCAACTACCATTTCTAGACTCTGTAGTTGTATTGCTTTCGTAAGACTCTACATCAGTGAAGACTTCTTCAGTTTCACCATCAATATCTACTTCATTAGATTTTTCTCTAAAATAATTGCTATAATAATTTGAAGAATCTTCGCTTACATCTTCAATAATTACTTGCTCAGAAGGTTCTTCACCATAAATTCCATCATTTTCTGAGTTAACATATTGAAACGAACCGCAAGACGTTAGACTTAAAAGTGCTGTAATACCTAGAAGGTAGGGTGTTTTTTTGATTAAAAGCGTAATATATTTCATATGGCAATGTTTTTTATTGTTGAACATAACAAAAATAGTTAGTTTTGTCCAAAGATTTCTAATATTTAACATAATCACAATATTTGTGCCAAAACACTGTGTATGAGCAAAAAACTAACAAGTAGAGTAGAAGATTATTCAAAATGGTATAATGAGTTAGTCGTAAAGGCTGATTTAGCCGAAAATTCAGCAGTTCGTGGTTGTATGGTTATTAAACCTTATGGATATGCTATTTGGGAAAAAATGCAGGCGGAATTAGATAGAATGTTTAAAGAAACAGGACATCAAAATGCGTATTTCCCATTGTTTGTTCCTAAAAGTTTATTTGAAGCCGAAGAGAAAAATGCAGAAGGTTTTGCAAAAGAATGTGCAGTTGTTACACATTATAGATTACAAAACGACCCAGATAATCCTGGTAAGTTAAGAGTAGATCCTAATGCTAAATTAGAGGAAGAACTAGTAGTTAGACCTACAAGTGAAGCTATTATATGGAATACTTATAAAGGATGGATTCAGTCTTATAGAGATTTACCGTTATTAATAAACCAATGGGCAAACGTGGTTCGTTGGGAAATGCGTACACGTTTATTTTTACGTACAGCAGAGTTTTTATGGCAAGAAGGACATACAGCTCATGCTACTAAAGCTGAAGCTATTACTGAAGCAGAATTAATGAATGATGTTTATGCTACTTTTGCGGAAAACTTTATGGCTATACCTGTAGTTAAAGGTCGTAAAACTGAAAGCGAACGTTTTGCTGGTGCAGACGAAACGTATTGCATTGAAGCATTAATGCAAGACGGAAAAGCATTACAAGCAGGAACTTCTCACTTTTTAGGTCAGAATTTCGCAAAAGCTTTTGATGTAAAATTCGCAAATAAAGAAGGTAAGAAGGATTATGTTTGGGCAACTTCTTGGGGTGTTTCTACGCGTTTAATGGGAGCTTTAATCATGACGCACAGTGATGATCAAGGATTGGTTTTGCCTCCAAATTTAGCGCCAAATCAAGTGGTAATTGTTCCTATATATAAAAGTGAAGAACAATTAGAAGCAATTACAGCAGTTGTAAATAATATAATGAAGGACTTAAGAGCTGTTGGTGTTTCTGTAAAATTTGATAATAGAGATACATTTAGACCAGGTGCAAAATTTGCACAACACGAATTACAAGGTGTTCCATTACGCTTAGCAATTGGTTCTAGAGATTTAGAAAACGGAACTGTAGAATTGGCTAGAAGAGATACCTTAACAAAAGAAGTGACAGAATTAAGCACAATTACAGAAAAAGTTAAAGGTTTATTAGAAGAAATTCAAGAAAGTTTATACAAAAAAGCATTAGATTATAGAGAATCTCATATCACAGAAGTGAATTCTTTTGAAGAATTTAAAGATGTTTTAGAAAATAAAGGTGGATTCATTTCTGCGCACTGGGATGGTACAACAGAAACCGAAGATAAGATCAAAGAATTGACTAAAGCTACAACGCGTTGTATTCCAGATAGTTTTGAGCCAGAAGAAGGTGTTTGTGTATATTCAGGGAAGCCTTCTAAAACTAGAGTGTTGTTTGCTAAAGCGTATTAATTTAATTTTTTTTATTTTTTTTTAAAAAAGGTATTGCAGAAGTTAAAATTAGATGTATATTTGCACCCGCAATCACAAATTAATTGGTTGTTTGTTCAGAGTAATTTTTTGATAAAAAAAGTTTTGCAAGTTTAAAATTATATTTTATATTTGCACTCTTAATAACAAAATGGCCCGTTCGTCTATCGGCTAGGACGCATGGTTTTCATCCATGTAAGAGGGGTTCGATTCCCCTACGGGCTACAATTTTTTAAATAAAAAAAGATAAAATGGCAAATCACAAGTCAGCATTAAAAAGAATTAGAAGTAACGAGGCAAAACGTCTTAGAAACAAATACCAACACAAAACTACTCGTAATGCGATTAAACGTTTACGTGAGTTAACAGATAAGAATGAAGCTCAAACTTTATTTCCAGCTGTAGTTTCTATGTTAGATAAATTAGCTAAGAAGAATATTATACATGCTAACAAGGCGTCAAACTTAAAATCAAGTTTATCAAAGCACGTTGCAGCATTATAATATTTGTTTTATAAAATATTTTAAAAACCCTTTCAGTAATGAAAGGGTTTTTTGTTTGATATAATTTAAAAAAAAGATGAAAAAAATAGGATGTTTTGGATTCTAAAAAATTAAATTTGCTTGAGAATAAAAATTGATTAATCATATAATTATAATCCTTTGGAAAATAGTAAAGCAATAGTATTAATAGATAAGATTTTAGTAAATCTTGATGAATCAGGGATAAACACAACTACTTTAGTTGATGATATTAAAGAATTAAGAACTTATGCTTTAGAGCAAGAAGTTCCTTTAGTAGTAAAAGTGTTAAGATTGGTTTATGAGCATTTAGAAGCTAATGACACTTTTTTAATTCCAATGCCTAACGATGAAGCTATTGAAGATGAAGATGCAACAGAAGACACAGAAGTTGAGGTTGTAGCTGAAGAAGCAGCAGAAGTTAATCCTGTAGAGAGTTTAAAGTATGTTATTTTATTAACTAGAAACTTAAACAACTCTTCTAATATTTCTGACTTAAAAGAATACAGAGACCTTTTAAATGCGTTTTAAGTTTAAAACACATTTATTATAAATATTAAAAACGCCTTACTTTATTTAAAGTAAGGCGTTTTCTGTTTTATTTAGTTTTTAAGATTTACTTCTTAGTAACATCTTTTAATAGATTTATAGAAAAATAAATTACTAATAAGCCGCCTATAGCAATACAAATCCACATAAATAGTGGCGTTTCCCAAAATGATTTCTCTTTAGGTTGCGCCGTTACTTTTTTTATTCTAGTAAGATTAGAGATAGAAGCTTCGTTTAGATTAGTTAGTGTTTCTGGAATAAACTGCTTCAAATCGTAATTGGGTTTATGTAATGTACTATCTATTATTAATTGATAGTTGGTGTTTTTATTTAAGTTAGCGACTATGTATTTTGGGTTTTGATAGAAGTTAACCGTTTTAAAATCTAATGGCGGATTATCTTCATTGTTAATTATTATTTTGAAGGATTTTATATTTTTTAAACTAACATTAAATGAATTGTTGTTGTCTGAATTCAATCTAAAATTCTTCAGTGTATAATTATAAGTTTCAAAATGTTTATTTATTTTTCTTTCTTTAGTTACGGTTAATTTACAATCTCTTAAAAAATATTCATCCATGATATTAAAGTTAATAACGTCTATGGTTTGTCCGTTTTTAGCTGTGAAAGTTAATTCTGTAGTTTTCTGTTCTTCATTGTTAAAACTACTTTTTTCGAAAGATTTAATTTGAGTTGGTTGTTGTTTAAAATAGGAGTTCTGATAAGTTCCAATTTCTAAAATGTTTATAGGAATAGAATATTTATCGTTAAAATCGATTTTAATAAAATTATACGTGTTTAATGGAATAGCTATATGTTGTTCTGTGAATGTTTTTGTATTAGAATTTAGGTTGTTCAAACTTCTGTTAGAAATTAGTCCAAACCAATCTAACTTATCTTGACTACCATAAATGGTGTAAGATTTATTGATTTTTGTATTTGCTATTTTTAAAACAATATCATCTAAAAAAGCATCGTTTTTTTCTAAAATAATAGAAGTAATTGAATCTTTTAGTTGCGTATTAGAAATGATGTTTAAAGGTTTGAATTCCGAAAAACTTTCATCTCTATTATTAACAACAACAAATGGAACAGAACTTCCTTTAATGTCTTTAATTCGTAAATAGTTACTATTATCTAAATTAGCAGACCTCACATTTTGAGGTAATTCAATTTTATGCAAACCGTTTTCAGGACTACTGCTAATGGTTGCTTTATGAGTTTGCGCATTAGATATAAAAAAGCCTATTAATGCAATGACTAAACTAAAGTTCTTCATTTTTTTGTTCTTCATCTATAACTAATTTTTTAATTTTTTGATATACAAAAGAGATAATTAGAATTAAAACCCCAAGAAGTATAAAAGCAACAATTTTCCCAGTTTCGGATACATTTTTAATATCGTAAACAAAAAGTTTTACAATAGTAATTCCAAGTAAGGATAAGGCTATAACTCTTAATGTTTTCCATTGCTTTTTTATTCCAATAATTAAGAATATAAAGGCGAAAATTCCCCAAAGAATAGGATAACCAATTTTTACAATTTGTGTTTGTGCATTGTCTATATTATTGTCTATAAAAATACTTTTTAAATATATTTTCTTACCAACTTCTGGATATTTAGCAGCTATTTCAGTTTTACTTACTACAGCATCAGAAAACTGTAAACCATGAATCATAATTTCATTACTAAGTGTAAAAACAATAGCAAAAACAAATACCCATGGAAGGAATTTAGAAAGTTTAGATTTAAAATTAAAACTGGTTTTAATTTGTTTAAATAACACAAATCCAAAATAGACTAAACAACCTAAAATAATGTAGTGAAATATAAAGGCATACTTATAACCTGTAGTATTTATAAGGTTAAGTGATAACTCGCTAGTTGGTAGCTTATGGAACCAAACTATGTATAAAAATATTGATGCTACACTTATAAAAAGACTAGCTTTTGATAAAATTTGTTGTTTAAATTTAAAAGCTATAACTAACGTAATTGCAGTAAACACAAAATGATATAAGACAGTAAACGATAGAGCAGAGGCTTGATTGGTTATATATTGATATGCCTGATAATTGGTTTCTAAAATTCCCGTAAAGTAAGTCATTATTATTCCTGTAATTAATATGAAACCGGTATACGATTTGGCATCAATGCTGAAGAATTTAGTGCTAATTTCAGATTCGTTTCTTAAAATCCAAGTCGTTAAAAATAACGAAGCACTTACAACTATTCCGGCTAAGAATAATGGGTTTAAAATAATTGAAAATTCTTCGGAATAAGACCAATATCTTTCCCAATCCATGAATAAACTAAATAACGTTAATCCTTGAATAATTAGTGCACCAAGTTTAAAAGAGTTGATTTTTGTTTTAAGAGATAACCAAAATAATAAAACCACTTCTGCAGCCCAAAATAAGGTAATCTGATTACCTTCAAATTGAATAGGAATTGTTAGCGTAATAAACGTTAAGGCTAAGCCAATAAGTAAATAGATGGTGTTTTTATCTAAGCCAAATTTCTTATATAAAATTGAAGCATAAATAATGTTATAAATGGCTAAGGCTAATGTGAATAAACCGGTATAATTAGATTCCCAACTTCTAAGAATAGTTAATCCAATACCAAAGAAAAAGAACGTATTTGCAATTAACAGAAAATAATCTATACCACTAAAAACACCTTTGTTTCTTAGATTGCTAATTACAAAAGTAATGCTGAAAATAAAGTAGAATAACGTTGCAAAAATAATGGCACCAGAATGTGGTAAATTATCTGCCCATAACTCTGTAACTGTCCAACTTAAAAATAGAAGGCAAGTAAATCCAAAAGCTAAAATAGTAGCAATTTTCCAACGTTTAAAATAAGATACCGCTAAAACACCAATATTTAAAATGGCTATATAAGTAAATAACGCTACATAATTTCCATCGCCAGTACTTACCATAAAAGGTGTTGCAAATCCTCCAATTAAAGATAGAATCGCTAATTCTTGGCGGTTATAAGAAACAGAAACTAGCACGCTAAAAGCTGTAATTAGCGACATAATTACAAATGCTACGGTTTGACTTTCTATGACTTCATATTCATGAAAAGCAATAAATATGGTAAAGTAAAATATACTAATGGCTCCAGCTACTAAAACCGAACTAAACGCTGCAAAGTTTTTCTTTAGTTTATGGGCAATAGCCATAATTAATGCGCCACAAAGGACACCAATTCCAACGCGTGCAGGTTCGTTAATCCAATCTTTATCTATTGCAAATTTTACAAAAAAGCTAATCCCTAAAACAAGAATTAAAATTCCAATTTTGTTGATTAAGTTTTCGCCAATAAATTTCTCTAAATCTGGGTTGTTTTCTTTAAAAGTAACATACCAAGACTTTTTAGGAACAAATTGTTCTGCTTCCTTTTTAGATGTAAAGGTTGTGTATTTATCTTTGGTAGAACTAAAACTAGAAGTTTCAATTATAGGTTCTTGAATTTCTTTTTCTTCTGAAATTGGCGTAACCAAAGGTTCTTTTTTATCCGTGAAGTCAATAGGTTTAACCTCAGGTTCGTTTATGGTTTCTTTAATAACATCTTCTTGAGTTTCTAAAGGTGATTTAGTTGAAGTTTCCTTTATAGTCTCATTTGAAAATTCTTCAGTTTTAGATGAAGATACATCAAATTCGGATTTAGCAGAAGCTCTGGGTTGCTCTTTTAACCTTTGTTGTAATAGTTTTATTCTAGTCGATAAACCATCTATGGTGTCTTCTAAATGTTTAAACCTAGAACTTATATTTTTGTTTATAACAAACAATCCAATAATAATAACAATAAACAAAAAGGTTTCCATAAAATCCATTTAGTTGGTTTATCTCAAATGTAGAATATTTTATTTAAACAGATCAGTTATTCGTAAATCAGTTATTATTTATAATGAACTGCAGAAAAAAATCGCTAGAACATATGTTGTAGCGATTTCAAATTTTTTGCTATAAATTCGTTTAAGTGTTGTTAACTGTAGTTTTCTATTTATATCTATCAATACTCTTTAGTATTTGAAACTCTAATTCAAATAAGTCTTTTGCAGAATTACCATATATTGGCACCACATAATTTTTAAAATTACTATAGTAAGGCTTTGGATATAGCTCATGAGGATAGTTTTTATCTGTATTTTTTCTCTTTATCTTGATTTTTTTCTTTTTGAAATTTATTTTTTCTGGCTTTATAGTAAAGTCTTTATTATTAGGATGATTGTACAAAAATGAAGAATATGGTCCTGCCCATTTTCCATCTTTTGTTTTGTATACATCAAAGAATTGATAAGTTGAAAGATAAAATTGGCCATTTGATTTCTGAACAAAAAGTAAGACGTTTTTGAATTTAGAAAACTCTGGTTTTCCATAGTGATCAAATACTTTGAATTCAATATTTTTTTTAAAATACTTACCGTTTATAAGTTCTTGTACTTCATATTTAGCATCCCATTCTGTATAAAATTTTAGAGGCTGTTGATTAAGGTCTACCATCGTTATTAAAGTGTCCTTTTCAAATAAAACGATTGTGTCCATAACATAATTCGGTTTATGCTTTGGTGTTTTTGTCTTTTTTAGGCTTATTTTTTTTCCGACAAAAGCAATGATGTCCTCTTTGTTTGTTTGAGCATTTAAATTTGCGTAGGTAAATATTAAAAAGAAAAATGCAATGATTTTAATCATTTAAGTATGAGTTAAATAGAAAAAGTAGTAATTACAGATAAAAGCAGTCATCCAAATTTAACTTAAAAAATAACAAAGTCAATTTTTAATGTATAATCCTAAAATATAGCTACATTTTAAAATTGAATTTATGTTAATAATTTATATACCACATAATCTGCAGTTTTTTTAATCTTTTAATTTTTAGTCTGCGGTTTGTTTTTTTAAAATTATTTTGGCTTTAATTATTTTAAATGAATTTTCAGTATTAATATTTAGTTTAGCCTTAAAAGTATATATACCATCTTCTTTAACATTAAAGATGGGTTTGTTTTTTCCTTTTACATTTTTCTTGATTCCATATTTTATAATATGTTTCTGTTTTTGATGATCTTCTCTTTCATCTTCATTCTTTTTCCATCCAAATATTGTAAAACGATTTTCATTATATCTTATCCAATCTGGATTTCTCTTCTTTGAAATAATCCATCTTTCATCTGTTGATAAATATCTTGGATTTGTACTCAATGGGTTATAATTATATTGAGTATAAAATTCACCATTTTTATAAATTTTTACAGTAAAGCCTATCTTTATAGCATTTTCATACTTATATTTTATTATTGTCCAAAATTTTATTTTATCACCTTTATAAAGTTTTAAGGTTTCAATATGTTCCATTCTGTCCTCAATAGCTATAGTGCTTATGGGTTTTCCACAGGAATTTAATACTAATGTTAGTATTATGATTTTAATATAATTTTTCATTGGAAAGTTTCAATAGTGTTATCCAATACTGTACCGAAATTGTAAAGATGAAATATTAGTTTTGAAATTTTTAATTTCATATGTTGTTAAAGAGATATGAAATCGGTTTTTTACTGAAACAGATTACAGCATAGGTTTTTTAGATTAGTACTTATAAGAAGTTAACTAAATAGAATTTAAGTTGATTTTTAAGATTAGTTAGATATTCGAAACAAAAAAAATCGCTACAACTTACGTTATAGCGATTTTTGTAAAATTTTATTTTAATGTAAATTATTTACGAGCAATTACTTTTTCGCATGCTTTAACAATAGCATTAGCATTTAAACCATATTTCTCCATTAATTGCGCTGGTGTTCCAGATTCTCCAAAGGTATCGTTTGTAGCAACAAATTCTTGAGGCGTTGGATTGTGTTGAGATAAAACTCTTGCAACACTTTCTCCTAAACCACCTAAATGGTTATGTTCTTCTGCAGTAACAATACATTTTGTTTTAGCTACAGAATCTAAAATAGCTTTAGCATCTAAAGGTTTAATTGTGTGGATATTTATTACTTCCGCAGTAATACCTTTATCGTTTAACGTTTTGGCAGCTTCTAAAGCTTCCCAAACTAAATGTCCAGTAGCAACAATCGTTACATCAGAACCTTCCGTTAAATGTAATGCTTTTCCTATTTCAAATTTTTGATCTGCTGGCGTAAAGTTAGCTACTTTTGGTCTTCCAAAACGTAAGTAAACTGGTCCATCATGATCTGCAATTGCAATAGTTGCAGCTTTGGTTTGGTTATAATCACAAGTGTTAATAACCGTCATACCAGGTAACATTTTCATTAACCCAATATCTTCTAATATTTGGTGTGTTGCGCCATCTTCTCCTAAAGTTAAACCTGCGTGAGATGCACATATTTTTACATTCTTTCCAGAATAGGCTACACTTTGTCTAATTTGATCGTAAACACGACCAGTAGAAAAGTTAGCAAACGTTCCTGTAAAAGGTATTTTACCACCAATAGTTAAACCAGCTGCCATTCCAATCATGTTAGCTTCTGCAATTCCTGCTTGGAAAAAACGCTCTGGATGGTTGGCTTTAAATTCGTCCATTTTAAGAGAACCAATTAAGTCAGCACAAAGTGCTACCACATTTTCGTTAGTTTTTCCTAATTCTGTAAGTCCAGCACCAAAACCTGAACGTGTATCTTTACTTCCTGTATTTTCGTATGTTTTCATAAGTCTAAAAATCGTAATTAGTAATTAATTTAGTAATCGCCTAAAGTTTCAGGGTTTTGTCTTAAACCTTCAGCTAATTGCTCATCGTTTGGTGCTTTACCATGCCAAGCATGTGTATGCATCATAAAATCAATACCATTACCCATTACGGTTTTAAGTAAAATAACTACAGGTTTTCCGTTGTTAGCTTTTGCTTTAGCTTCAGTTAAACCAGCTTTAATAGATTCAATATCGTTACCTTTTTCAACTTCAAGAACTATCCATCCAAATGCTTCAAACTTAGCTTTTACACTTCCAAGCGTCATAACATCATCTGTAGAACCATCAATTTGCTGTCCGTTTAAATCTACAGTAGCAATTAAGTTATCTACATTGTTTGCAGCAGCATACATAATAGCTTCCCAATTTTGTCCTTCTTGTAATTCACCATCACCAGTAAGCGCGTAAACTGTATGTCCGCAACCATTTAGCTTTTTAGCTTGCGCAGCACCAATAGCAACACTTAAACCTTGACCTAAAGATCCAGAAGCCATACGGATTCCTGGTAAACCTTCATGCGTAGTTGGATGACCTTGTAAGCGAGAATTTAATAATCTAAAGGTGTTTAATTCTTCAACTGGAAAATAACCAGAACGAGCTAAAACACTGTAAAATACAGGAGAAATATGTCCGTTAGATAAAAAGAAAACATCTTCCCCTAAACCATCCATATCAAAACCGTCTTTACGATCCATAATATCTTGGTAAAGAGTTACAAAAAATTCAGCACAGCCAAGAGATCCACCTGGATGACCAGAATTTACTTTGTGTACCATACGTATAATATCTCTACGTACTTGTGTTGTTAGCGCTTCGAGTTGTGTTGTCGTTGCCATTAGTTATTTGTTAAATTAATTGATGTCAAAATTAACTTTTTAATACAGCTAAACAAATAATAAAACCAAACATTTATTAACCAAAACAGCTATTTGCTAACAATTTTTAAAAATGAAGTAAATTTTAACGTATAAAATTGCCAAACTGATATTAAATGAAACAAAGAAAATGCAAGAGATTACTTTTTTATAAAATGTTTAAGACCATAATACATTAAGTTAATTATATTTGCGCTAATACGTATTTATATTATATGATTTTTAATTTAGAAGCTAAAGACGCACAAAGTAGTGCAAGAGCAGGAAAAATGATCACAGATCATGGGGTTATAGAGACACCTATTTTTATGCCTGTTGGAACTGTTGGAACTGTAAAAGGTGTTCATCAACGCGAATTAAAAGAAGAAATTAATCCTGATATTATTTTAGGAAACACCTATCATTTATACTTACGTCCAGGAATTGAGACTTTAGAAAAAGCTGGTGGATTACACAAGTTTATGAATTGGGATAGAAACATCTTAACAGATTCTGGTGGTTACCAGGTCTATTCTTTGTCTGGAAGACGAAAAATTAACGAGCAAGGTGTAAAGTTTAAGTCGCATATAGATGGTTCTTATCACTTTTTTACACCAGAAAACGTTATGGAAACGCAACGTTCTATTGGAGCCGATATTATTATGGCTTTTGATGAATGTACACCTTATCCATGTGATTACAGATATGCAAAGCGAAGTATGCACATGACGCATAGATGGCTAGATAGATGTATTGCTCATTTAGATAAAACACCATTAAAATACGATTATTCTCAAGCCTTTTTTCCAATTGTTCAAGGTAGTACATATAAAGACTTACGTAAACAATCTGCAGAGTATATAGCAAATTCAGATTGTGTTGGTAATGCTATTGGAGGATTATCTGTTGGAGAACCAGCTGAAGAGTTGTATGCTATGACAGAAATTGTTACAGATATTCTACCTGTAGATAAGCCACGTTACCTTATGGGCGTAGGAACTCCAATAAATATTTTGGAAAACATTGCTTTAGGTGTAGATATGTTTGATTGTGTTATGCCAACAAGAAACGCTAGAAATGGAATGCTATTTACAGCACATGGCTCAATAAATATTAAAAACTTAAAATGGAAAGACGATTTTTCTCCTATAGATGATATGGCAATTACTTGGGTAGATACAGAATATTCTAAAGCTTATTTACGTCATTTATTTTCTGTAAACGAGTTGTTAGGAAAGCAAATTGCTACAATTCATAATTTAGGTTTCTATTTATGGTTAACACGTGAAGCTAGAAAGCATATAATTGCTGGAGATTTTAGAGTTTGGAAAGATAAAATGGTAAAACAAATGGATAATCGTTTGTAAAACAATAGCCTGTGAAAATTCTAGATTGGTACATATTAAAACGATACTTAGCAACATTTTTTGGAATGTTATTGCTATTTATCCCTATTGCTATTACGGTGCATTTAGCCGAAAAAATCGGTAAGATTTTAGATAGTGATGCAACTGGTGGAGAAATAGCGCAGTATTTTCTAGACTTTACTATTTACTTTGCACATTTATTATTTCCATTGTTTCTATTTTTATCTGTAATTTGGTTTACCTCCAAATTAGCAAACAATACAGAGATTGTTGCTTTTTTAAGTTCAGGAGTTTCTTTTACTCGTTTTTTAAGACCTTATATAATTGGTGCATCTTTGGTTGCTTCGTTATCCATTTTAATGGGATTGTACTTAGCTCCAAAAGCTAGTGAAGGTTTTAACGGTTTTAAATATAAGTACTTAGATAGAAATAATCCCGTTGAAAACGGAAACGTTATTAAACAAATTAACGATAATGAAATTATTTATGTTAGTAGTTTTGATCCAAAGCAAAAACAAGGCTATAATTTTACACTAGAGCATTTTAAGGATGGAAAAATGGCACATAAGATTTCTGCTACATCTATAAAATACAGAGAACAAGATTCTTCTTACAGACTTAAAAATTATTTTTTAAGATATATAGGAAATCACGAAGATAAGTTTATTACAGAACGAAAAAAAGACACTGTTTTTAAATTCGATTTAAACGACTTAACACCTGCAAAGTATATTGCAGAAACGTTACCATATTTAGAATTAGTAGAATTTATAAATAAAGAAGAAAAACGTGGATCTTCAAATATTAGTCGTTATAAGTTAGAACTATATAGAAAATGGAGTTTACCAGTTTCTGTATTTGTATTAACCTTAATAGCTGTTGCGGTTTCCTCAATTAAAAGAAGAGGAGGAATGGGCGTAAATTTAGCTTTCGGTATAACCGTAGCAATGATTTTTGTTTTCTTCGATAAGATTTTTGGAACACTTGCTTCTCAATCAGACTTTCCGCCTTTAGTAGCTGTTTGGTTTCCAAACTTTATATTTGGTATTGTTGCAATATTTCTATTAAGAAATGCAAAACGATAAGCGCAAAAATTATTTACACTTACATTTTCTAGTTTTTATTGCTGGATTTACTGCTGTTTTAGGAAAAGTCATTACTATAGAAGCCATTTCTTTGGTTTGGTATAGAATGTTTATGGCTGCTATTATTATGTTTATTTACATAAAAGTAAAAAAAGTAGATATTAGTATTACTAAAAAGGCTTTAGTTAAATTGTCCCTTGCTGGTGTTGTAATTGCTTTACATTGGATTACTTTTTTTGCATCAATTAAATTATCTAATGCGTCTATTGCTTTGGCTATGTTTTCTACAGGAGCCTTTTTTGCATCAATAATTGAACCTATCATATATAAACGAAAATTGATTCTTTATGAAATTATTTTTGGTATAATAGTAATTATAGGCATATATCTAATAGTTAGAAATGAGCTTAATTATATTATAGGGATGTGTTTAGGAATTTTGTCTGCATTTTTATCATCTTTATTTGCGGTATTAAATGGGAAGTTTTTAGAAGAGCATTCTGCAACTAAAATCTCTTTTTATGAGTTTTTAAGTGGTGTGGCTTTTATAAGTATAGTTTTACTTTTTAGTCAAGACACATTAAGTTGGTCGTTTTTTGATATTGGTATAGAAAATTATGGTTATTTGTTTTTATTGGCTTCAATTTGTACAGCATACGCATTTATAGCTTCGGTTTATGTTATGCGATTTATTAGTCCATATACTGTAGTTTTAACCTATAACTTAGAACCTGTTTACGGTATAACATTAGCACTAATCTTTTTTCCAGAAACTGAAATAATGTCTTCAACTTTTTATTTAGGAGCAGCTTTAATATTAATAACTGTTTTATTAAATGCTATTTTTAAAGGAAAAAGAAAGAATGTTGGTTAAATGTGTTTTTTTTTCGGATAAATTACATCAAAATTATGTAGTTTTGTTTCCTAACAACTAATTAAAAAGTAATTCCTTATGGAATATTTAGAATTTGAATTACCAATTAAAGAACTTGAAGAGCAACTACAGAAATGTCAAGTTATAGGTACAGAAAGTGACGTAGATGTTACTGAAACTTGTCAGCAAATTGAGAAAAAATTATTAGCAACCAAAAAAGATATATATAAGAACTTAACGGCATGGCAACGTGTGCAACTATCACGTCATCCAGATAGGCCTTATACATTAGATTATATAAAAGCATTATGTGGTGACACATTTTTAGAGTTACATGGAGACAGAAACTTTAAAGATGATAAAGCAATGATTGGAGGTTTAGGAAAAATTGGCGACCAAAGTTTTATGATTATTGGTCAACAAAAAGGATTCAATACTAAAACCCGCCAGTACCGTAATTTTGGTATGGCTAACCCTGAAGGTTACCGTAAAGCTTTACGTTTAATGAAATCTGCCGAAAAATTTGGTATTCCTGTAATTACTTTATTAGATACGCCAGGAGCTTACCCAGGTTTAGAAGCCGAAGAAAGAGGACAAGGAGAAGCAATTGCTAGAAACATTCTTGAAATGACGCGTTTAAAAGTACCAATTATAACAGTAGTTATTGGTGAAGGAGCATCAGGTGGAGCTTTAGGAATTGGAGTAGGAGATAAAATTTTAATGTTAGAGAATACATGGTATTCTGTAATTTCTCCAGAATCTTGTTCTTCTATTTTATGGCGTAGTTGGGAATTTAAAGAACGCGCTGCGGATGCTTTAAAACTTACTGCTAAAGACATGAAAAAGATGAAAATTGTAGATGAAATTGTTAAAGAACCATTAGGTGGAGCTCATAAAGATAGAGAAGCAACATTTAAAGCGGTAAAAGAAGCTATCTTAGATTCTTATAATCAATTTAAAGATTTCTCTCCTAAAGATTTAGTAGCAAAACGTATAGATAAATACGCTCAAATGGGTGAATTTAATGACTAAACAAACTTATAACTAATAACATTAAAAATCTGAAATGTAATGTTTCAGATTTTTTTTTTGCTTATCAACAATTTTTTTGAGTTATTAACAGTTTAAATGTTTATTAATGGTTGAGATTCAATCTGTAAAATAACCGTTTATTACATTTCATTTATCTAATTTCGTTGTCTTGTATTTGCAAGATTTGAAATCAGAAAATAATTCATCATTTACCAAAACAGGTACCCAATTATGCAACAACCTAATCAAGTAAAAGGCTATCAAGTTAATAAAAGTACATTAATAAATTTAGAGAAAGGGAAAATACCACCTCAAGCTGTAGATTTAGAAGAAGTAGTTTTAGGTGCCATGATGATTGATAAAAAAGGTGTAGATGAAGTTATTGATATTCTAAGCCCAGATGCATTTTATAAAGAAGCAAATCAGCATATATTTGAAGCTATTTTTATGTTGTTTCAAGAAAGTCAGCCTATTGATTTACTAACCGTTTCCAATCAGTTAAAAACTAATGGGAAACTAGAATTATCTGGTGGTGATTTTTATTTAATTGGATTAACACAAAAAGTTTCTTCTTCTGCGCATATTGAGTTTCATGCTCGTATAATTCTTCAGAAATTTATACAAAGAAGTTTAATTAAAATTTCTAATGAAATAATTGAAGACTCTTATGATGAAACTAAAGATGTTTTTGATCTTTTAGATAAAGCAGAATCCCGCTTATACGAAGTAACGCAAGGAAACATTAAGAAATCTAGTGAAACCGCAAGAGATTTAGTTACACAAGCACGTAAAAAAATTGAAGAGATTTCTAAGAAAGAAGGAATGAGTGGAATTCCTTCTGGATTCGATAAATTAGATGCTTTGACGTCTGGTTGGCAGGAAAGTGATTTAATTATTATTGCTGCTCGTCCAGGTATGGGTAAAACAGCATTAACCCTTTCTATGGCTAGAAACATAGCTATAACAAGTAATATTCCGGTGGCTTTTTTCTCTTTAGAGATGGCTTCTGTACAATTAATAACCCGTTTAATTTCTTCGGAAACTGGTTTATCTTCGGAAAAACTTAGAACAGGTAAATTAGAAAAACACGAGTGGGAACAGTTAAATGTAAAGGTGAAGGATTTAGAAAAAGCACCTTTATTTATAGATGATACACCATCGCTTTCAATTTTCGATTTACGTGCAAAAGCAAGACGTTTAGCTTCGCAGCATGGTATTAAAATGATCATGATTGATTACTTACAATTAATGACTGCTGCGGGAAATGGAGGAAATCGTGAACAAGAAATTTCTACTATTTCTAGAAACCTTAAAGCATTAGCTAAGGAATTAAAAGTGCCAGTAATTGCACTATCTCAATTATCTCGTGCGGTAGAAACGCGTGGTGGAAGTAAAAGACCATTATTATCAGATTTACGTGAATCTGGAGCAATCGAGCAAGATGCAGATATTGTAAGTTTTATTTATAGACCAGAATATTATAAAATTGACGAATGGGATGATGACGAGCAAAGTCCAACCGAAGGTCAAGCCGAGTTTATTGTAGCTAAACACAGGAATGGTGGTTTAGAGAATATTAGATTAAGATTCTTAGGTAAATTTGGTAAATTTGAAAACCTAGAAGATTTTAATACGCCATTTGGTCAAGAATTTCATAGTAAAATGAATGCAGCTGCAAACGACGATACATTTACACCAGATAAATTTCCTGGAATAAATCCTTTAGATGCATTTGGAGGACCAGAAACAGAAGATGATGGTGTTCCATTTTAAATTATAAAACAAAAGTCCTAAAAACCCAATTATGGATAGCCTACGCACAACAAATAAATTGCTATTAGTTTTAGTAATTCCAGTAATTTTTTATTTAGTAAAATTATTGTCGTTTATATTTATTCCTTTGGTTTCATCAATGTTTATTGCATTGTTGTTTTTACCTTTAATGCGTTTTCTTCAAAAAAAAGGGTTGTCTAAACTTTTAAGTATTGGTGTAGTTATTATAGTAATTGGTATAGGTTTAAAATTAGGAATAGAGTTAGTTAAGTTGTCTAGTCAACAAATAATGGCGTCAGATTCTCATTTTTTTGTAAAAGCTGAAACAAAAATTAATGATTTAGTTGCTACCTATGGCGGTACTTTAGGTTTAGATACTACATCAGATTCTACAAGTTTAACTCGATTTATTAATAAAAAAGCCATATCCAATCAATTAGCTCCAACATTTAGTTTTATTAGTCGCTTTTTAACTGCATTATTAATGACAGTTTTCTTTGCTGTTTTATGGTTAGCAGAATCTATAGATGTTCAAAAATTATTAAATAGTACCATTTTAAAAAAGAAACATACATCTATTAAAACCTTCATGAAAATTGAACGTGATTTAATTAAATTTATTAAAGTTAAAGTTGCAGTAAGTGCATTAACCGGAATTTTTACTGGATTAGCATGTTATTTCTTTGATGTTAGTTTTCCTATTTTTTGGGGATTATTCGCGTTCTTAATTAACTTTGTTCAAATGGTTGGTTCTTTTATTGCTGTAATAGCATGTTCTTTATTTGCTTTAGTAGAATTAGAGGTTTCTAGTACTTTGTTATTCTTTGTAATTTCAGTATCTATGGTTCAAGTGGTTTTTGGAGCTGTTTTAGAACCTGTTTTTATGGGTAAATCATTCTCTATCAATATTATAACGGTATTAGTTATGCTTATGTTTTGGGGTTTCATTTGGGGTATTCCTGGCTTAATAATGGCAATTCCTATAACAGTGTTTTTTAAGATAATACTAGAGCAATTTCCAAATACGCGAGTATTAGCGACTTTGTTATCTGCTGATGGCAAATAATTAGCTTAAAAAAATGCTCAAAGCCTAAAACTCGGACTAATTTTTGAGTATCTTTCAACTGTAATCAATATAAAAGTATATAGTTTTAGTTATGTCTAGAGTATTTCTTATTATTTGTTGTTTTCTATTTTCATTTAATAGTATAGCTTCTTCTATTCTAATTCCTATGGATGCGGAATCGCAAACCAATCATTTAAAAGCATACGGCATAACTTATTGGGTTTTAAACCAAAATGTAAAAGTTAAATGGTTGCTTAATTACCGTGGTGGATCTTTTTTAATTCCTAATGCTGAAATTTTTCAAAGAGAATGTACAATTAGAGGTGTGAATTTTGAAATAATTTCTGATTCAAAAACTGCTCAAATTTTAGAAGATATAGCAAGTCCTAGTCAGAATATGGAATCTGTAGATTTAGAAAAGGCACCAAAAATTGCTGTTTATACTCCTAAAGGAAAGTTACCATGGGATGATGCGGTTACAATGGTATTAAATTATGCTGAAATTCCTTACGAGACTGTTTATGATGAAGAAGTTTTAAAAGATGAATTAATTTTATATGATTGGTTACACTTACATCATGAAGATTTTACGGGACAATATGGTAAATTTTATAGAAGTTTTAGAACTGCTTCATGGTATATAGAAGAGAAAGCCCAAGCAGAAGCATTAGCAACAAAATTGGGTTATAATAAAGTGTCTGAAGCTAAACGTGCAGTTTCAAAAAAAATTAGAGATTATGTTGTTGGTGGTGGATTTATGTTTGCTATGTGTAGTGCTACAGATAGTTTTGATATTGCATTATCTGCAGATGGCGTAGATATTTGTGAACCAATGTTTGATGGAGATGGAAGCGATGCTAATTATCAAACTTTAATTAATTATAATAATACATTAGCTTTTAAGAACTTTACTTTAGAAAGAAGTCCTATGGTTTACGAATTTTCTAGTATCGACATGACTAAAAAACGTGATATACCTAAAACATTAGATTACTTTTCTTTAATGGATTTTTCGGCTAAATGGGACGTAATTCCAACCATGTTAAATCAAAATCATACCGCATTGGTTAAAGGTTTTATGGGACAAACGACATCTTTTACAAGAGAAGAAATTAAAAGTAACGTTTTAATTTTAGGTGAAAATAAAAGTAATAGCGAAGCTAAATACATACACGGTATAAAAGGAAAAGGTTTTTTTACTTTTTATGGCGGACACGATCCAGAAGATTACCAACATAGAGTAGGAGATCCAAAAACCGAATTATCTTTGCACCCAACTTCTCCAGGTTATAGACTAATACTTAATAATATTTTATTTCCAGCAGCAAAAAAGAAAAAACAGAAGACGTAATCTATGTTGTTACTTTACAATCTGTTTTAGTATAAATTCTACACCATTGTTATCATTACTTTTTGTACTATAATTACAAATTTCTTTTACTTCTGGATGCGCATTTTCCATTGCAAAACTAAACTTAGCGCGTTTTAGCATTTCTATATCATTTTTATAGTCACCAAAAGCAACAGTTTCTTCTGTACTAATATTATATTTTTCTTGAATTAATTGTAAAGCATAACCTTTATTGGCTAAGTTCTCAGAAATATCTAACCAATGATTTGCACTTACTTTTACTTTAAAATTAGTTTCTAAATGTTTGATATGTGGATAAATGTGTTTTTCTGAACTAACACCATGATATAGTGCTACTTTATAAATAGGTTCTTTTATCTCATTTTCATTATTTATTAAAATATAGTCTGGGTAATATTCATTTAATAACTGCTTGAACTCTTTGTTTGTTTTACATAAACATGATTTTTTCCACAATAAACAGGATAGGTTTCATTTAAAATTGAAGTAAGTTGTACTATTTTTTTGAAATTTGTTTCTAATATAGGCGTAGATAGTAGTAAGTTTTCTCTTTGAATAACTAATGCTCCATTTTCTGAAACTACAATAATGGCCTCTTTTATAGTCAGTAGTTTCTCAGTGATACTTTTATGTGTTCTACCACTTGCTGCAACAAAAAGAATATTTTTAGTTTTTAAGATATGGTATAAATCCAAAAATTGTGCACTAATTTGGTGATTTGAGTTTAAAAGAGTTCCATCCATATCAGAAACCACTAACTTAACTTTAGAAAAATCCATAGATTAGTTTTTATATGTAAATATACTTTAGCTAATTACATTTGAACTGTATAGAGGTATATTCTTTCAAAATTTGACATAAAAAAATCCGATTCGTTAGAATCGGATTTTTAATTATAAGTGAAAAATGTTATTAATTAGGCAAAAGCCTTATTTTACTTTATTTACAATTGCTTCAAAAGCATCTGGGTTGTTCATTGCTAAATCAGCTAAAACCTTACGGTTTAATTGGATATTATTAGCTTTTACTTTTCCCATAAATTGTGAATAAGACATTCCATGTAATCTTGCACCTGCGTTAATACGCGTAATCCATAATGCACGGAAAGTTCTCTTTTTATTTCTACGGTCTCTGTAAGCATATGACATAGCTTTGTCAACCGCATTTTTTGCTACTGTCCAAACGTTTTTACGACGTCCGAAGTAACCTTTTGCTTGTTTAAGCACCTTTTTTCTTCTGGCTCTTTTGGCTACAGAATTTACTGATCTTGGCATACTTTTAAATGTTTTTTGTAGTAGGCAATTACTAAGTAATATTTTACATTCAATTAAGAACGCCTAACTCCAGGGTTTATAATTTTAATTAACCGATTAAACTTTTTTTACTTTAAACGTAAAGTTAGTTTAATGTTTTTCGTGTCCGCTTTTGAAACTAGTCCATCATGCGTTAACGCAAGCTTACGTTTTTTAGACTTCTTTGTTAAGATATGACTCTTAAACGCGTGCTTTCTTTTAATTTTACCAGTACCAGTAAGCTTGAAACGCTTTTTAGCACTAGATTTTGTTTTCATTTTAGGCATCTTGTTTCCTAGGTTTTATTATTTCACTTATAATATCTTGAGTGCTGAATTTATTTCAGCATCTTTTCTTCAATTAATTATTTATCTGTAAAACAGATAGGTAATTACTTTTTTGGAGCAATAAACATAGTCATACGTTTTCCTTCTAATCTAGGCATTTGTTCTACTTTACCTAGTTCTTCAAGATCTTGAGCTAAACGTAATAATAATATTTGACCTTGCTCTTTAAACACAATAGAACGACCTTTAAAGAATACAAATGCTTTTAATTTAGCACCTTCTTTTAAGAATTTTTCTGCGTGTTTTTTCTTAAACTCATAATCATGATCATCGGTTTGGGGTCCAAAACGAATTTCTTTAATTACAACTTTACTTGCTTTCGACTTAATTGCTTTGTCTCTTTTCTTTTGCTCGTACAAGAACTTTTTATAGTCCATGACTTTACAAACTGGAGGATCTGCTTTTGGCGAAATCTCAACAAGATCTAACTCTTGTTCTTGTGCTATTTTAAAAGCATCTCTAGTATCGTATACGCCAATTTCGACGTTATCTCCAACTAAACGAACTTTCTCAGCTCTAATCTTACGGTTGATATTGTGCTGATCTTCCTTGATTATTCTTAGTGGTCCTTTAGACCTTCTTCTTCTAATTGCTATGACCTTATAATTTAAGTTAAACTTCTATTTTATTAAAATTGCTTTAATGTCTTCTTTATTTCTTCAGATACTAATGCTGAAAATTCATCTACACTAATTGTGCCTAAGTCTTCTCCACCATGTTTTCTTACAGAAATTGTGTTTTCTTTTTCTTCAGATTCTCCTAAAATGACCATATATGGCACTTTATTCATTTCTGCTTCACGAATTTTCTTTCCAATAGTTTCGTTTCTATTGTCTGCAATTGCGCGAATATCGTGATTTTCAAGTAAATCTAAAACATTTTTACCGTAATTCTCGTATTTTTCACTTAAAGTTAAGACAGTAACCTGAGTTGGCATTAACCATAATGGGAAATTTCCAGCGGTATGTTCTAATAAAATTGCTATAAAACGTTCCATACTTCCAAAAGGAGCACGATGAATCATTACTGGTCTGTGCGATTCGTTATCGCTTCCTTTATAAGATAATTCAAAACGTTCTGGAAGGTTGTAATCTACCTGTATAGTTCCTAACTGCCACTGTCTACCTAATGCATCCTTTACCATAAAGTCTAATTTAGGACCGTAAAAAGCAGCTTCGCCTTCTTCGATTACATAAGATAAACCTTTGTCTTTAGCTGCACTAATAATAGCATTTTCTGCCTTTTCCCAATTAGCAACATCTCCAATGTACTTTTCTGGAGTTTTTGGGTCACGAATAGATACTTGTGCTGTGAAGTTTTCAAATCCTAGAGAACCAAAAACATATAATACTAAATCAATAACGTTTTTAAATTCGCTATCTAGTTGTTCTGGTGTACAGAAAATGTGAGCATCATCTTGAGTAAATCCTCTTACTCGAGTTAATCCATGTAATTCTCCACTTTGTTCGTATCTATATACAGTACCAAATTCTGCGAAACGTTTTGGTAAATCTTTATAAGACCATTGTTGATTATTATATATCTCACAGTGATGAGGACAATTCATTGGTTTTAATAAGAATTCTTCATCTTCCTTTGGCGTGTGAATAGGTTGGAAGCTATCTTCTCCATATTTAGCATAATGTCCAGAAGTAACGTATAGTTCCTTTTGTGCAATATGCGGCGTAATTACCATTTCATAACCTGCTTTCTTTTGAGCTTTCTTTAAGAAATTTTCTAAACGTTCGCGTAAAGCTGCTCCTTTAGGTAACCATAATGGTAAACCTTGACCTACTTTAGATGAAAAAGCAAATAACTGTAATTCTTTTCCTAATTTTCTATGATCTCTTTTCTTAGCTTCTTCTAAAAGTTCTAAGTACTGAGTTAATTCTTTTTGCTTAGGGAAACTAATTCCGTAAACTCTAGTTAATTGTTTGTTTTTCTCGTCACCTCTCCAATAAGCACCTGCAACAGATAATATTTTAACTGCTTTTATAATTCCTGTATTAGGAATATGTCCTCCACGACAAAGATCTGTAAAGTTAGAATGATCACAGAATGTAATTGTTCCGTCTTCTAAGTTTTCTATTAATTCTGTTTTGTAAGGGTTGTCCTTATATAATGAAAGTGCATCTGCCTTAGATGAAGATCTTATAGAGAATTCATGTTTTCCTCTAGCAATCTCGATCATTTTGTTTTCAATAGTCTTGAAGTCTTTGTCTGAAACAATATGTTCACCAAAATCGACATCATAATAGAAACCATTTTCAATGGCTGGTCCTATCGTTAAATGAATTCCGCTGTATAATTCTTGTAAAGCTTCAGCTAATACGTGAGCTGAAGAATGCCAAAAGGCTTTTTTTCCTTCGTCATCATTCCATGTATATAATGTAAGAGAACCATTTGTGGTAAGTGGAGTAGTAGATTCAACTATGGTGTCATTAAATTTAGCAGAAATAACGTTTCTTGCTAATCCTTCACTTATACTCTTAGCTACATCAATTGGAGTTGCGTTCTGCTCAAACGATTTTACTGAGCCATCTGGTAATGTAATATCTATCATTATATATATCGTGTATTAATATGCAAATATACTATCTTGATTTATGACATACAATATATAATACTCAAATTGTATACAGTTAATAATCTTAATATAAAGAATTATGTATGTATGTATGTATGTATGTATGTATGTATGTATGTATGTATGTATTGAGTTTTCGGACTAAAGAACTTATATTAATTTAGGTCATCAGATGAAATCAAAAAGAAGTATAAAATTATTATTCAACATAAAGCGCTGTAAATAAAAGGTTTGAGAAGTGTGATTAAAAATAATTCAAAAAAGGTTAAAAAAGTTATTGTTAGGTTAAAAAAGGGTTATATATTTGCACCCCGAAACACATTATAAGTGTCTCGAAAAGTTCTTGAAAGTATTGTAGTTGTTGGTTTGATTGAAGAAATAAAGTTTTTAATTATTTAAAAATA
>Ga0105354_1000157_pt1 | contig 42304 bp, 37 predicted proteins | sample GOMGulsemesocosm_FD_83658 | JGI IMG/M metagenome (GOLD analysis project Ga0105354, IMG submission 83658) | Methane-oxidizing microbial communities from mesocosms in the Gulf of Mexico - GOM9B Gulf of Mexico | ecosystem: Environmental > Aquatic > Marine > Cold seeps | place: USA: Gulf of America...
TCTATTGAGCGTGCTCAGAAAAAAGTTGAAGAGAATAACTTTGGAGTTAGAAAACGTCTTTTAGAATATGATGATGTTATGAATGCGCAACGTGAAGTTGTTTACAAACGTAGATATAACGCCCTATTTGGAGAACGTTTAAGTGTTGATATTGCCAATATGGTTTATGATACCGCTGAAGTAATTTCGGAAGGTAATAAAGCTACTAACGACTTTAAGAATTTCGAATTTGAATTAATTCGTTATTTCTCTATGAGTTCACCTATATCACAAGCTGAATTTGCAAAATTACCGGCTTTAGATATTGCTCAAAAAGTATATAAAGAAGCGTTTTCACATTACAAATCTAAAATGGCTAGAAATGCAGAAGTTGCATATCCAGTAATTAAGAATGTATACGAAACGCAACGTGACCAATTTAAACGAATAGTTGTTCCTTTTACAGATGGCGTAAAATCTTTACAAGTTGTAACAGATTTAGAAAAAGCATACGAAACTGAAGGAAAACAATTAATTGTAGATTTTGAGAAAAACATCTCTTTAGCTATTATAGACGATGCTTGGAAAACGCATTTACGTAAAATGGACGAGTTAAAACAGTCTGTACAATTAGCGGTTCACGAACAAAAAGATCCGTTATTAATCTATAAATTTGAAGCTTTTGAATTATTTAAAGGCATGATAGACAGCGTTAATAAAGAGGTTATTTCTTTCTTATTTAAAGGAGAATTACCAGAAGAAACAACTAACGCTATTAGTGAAGCTAGAGAAGTTAGACGTAAAGAAAACTTAGAAACTAAAAAGGACGAAATTCCTAATTTGGACGAGCGATCTTCACAAAACAGACAAGCTGGACAAACACAACCACAACAACAAGTAGTAGAAACTATTGTTAGAGATCAACCCAAAATTGGACGCAACGATAAAGTGACTATTAAAAATGTAATGACTGGAGAAAACAAAACCGTAAAGTATAAACAAGCAGAAGCTTTATTAACTAATGGAACTTGGGTTATTATAAAAGAATAATTTCAAATAACATCTTATATTTAAAATCCCAAAACGTTTGTTTTGGGATTTTTTTTGAATTCATATTAAATAACCAATAAATAGATTTAACTCTGTAAACTCAACTAATATAATGTGATTTAGAATTCAACAGTTCAATAATTAACGGTAACAATAGTATTTTTAATTGAATATTTTTTTCACTAAAACAATCCATCAAAACTATTTGCTTCAAAAGAACTATTTATAACGCTCTAAAATTTGAAGACAAAATAGTTACATATTTGGTTTGCATATTCCTTAAAAATATTTTTCCTAAATAGCTTCTACTCTACTAATTACACCTATCTTTGCGCTTCATTAAAAATTTCCTATGAAACGCGTAAAAGAATACAGAACATTATTTGCAGCAGAACCAACTTCAACTTTAAAAGAATTAAAAACGTCTTACCGTAATTTGGTTAAAGAATGGCATCCAGATAAATTTCAGGATGATGCTGAAAAGTTAGAAGAAGCAGAATTAATGGGACGTAAAGTTATTGATGCTTACCACTTTTTAGTAAGTATTGCTCCAGAAACTAAAGCTAAAAACTTAGACGAATATAACGCAACTATTACAGAATCTGGAATTTCAGATTTCCAGCATAAAGGTGTTTTATTAGAAGTAACATTCTTAGACGGAACAACTTACGAATATTTTGGTGTACCAAAATCTGTATATATTAAAATGTGCCAATCGGATAAATTAGTTCGTTTTGCAAAAAGAAACATCTTTAATTCTTACTTATACAGAAAGTCAAAAAAGAGTTTACAAGAAGCTTAAAAAAGCATTCTTATTAAAATATATTTGAATCTTCGTCTAATTTAACCGAAATTAGTCGGAGATTTTTTAATTAAAACCCATGCGTTTAAATCAATATTTTATAACTGATGATTCTTCAATTAAAGTTGAAGGCTTTAATAACGTTAGTTTTAATGAATTTACTATTTATTCGCACTCAAATTTGAGTATTAATATAGAGGAATCAACTTATAGTAAAATAGCATTATTAGGTTTTATAATTAATCCGTTTAAACCTGAACTATCTAATAAATCTATTGCTGAAGAACTTTCAACGTTAACCTCAAAAGACGATATATTAAGTTATATTGAAAAATGTTCTGGTAGATTTGTACTTTTTATAACCAATAAAACCGAAACATTTTTGGTAAATGATTTTATGGCATTACGTCAGATAAATTATATATTCAAGAATAAATTTTCTTACATATCTTCTAACGAAAAACTACTTTTAGATACTTTAAATTTAAATCCTAAAATAAGCAGACATAAAAAAGCACTTTCTACAAATCCAGTATTTTTAAATGTTCAAGAACATTGGTTTTTAGATAGCACCAATTGGGATTCTAGAATACAATCTGTTTTACCAAATCACTTACTAGATTTAAAACTTAAAAAAACAAAGAGGTTTTTGAATTATAATATTGAAAAAACCAATTATTCCGAAGCTTTAAAACAGAGTACAACCTTATTAAAACAATCGCTTTTAGCTATTTCTAAACGCTATAATGTTATTTTCCCAATAACATCTGGCTACGACTCTAGACTAATGTTGGCTTCTGCTCTATCAATGAATATAAAAATGAAAAACTTCATTTTTAACCGAAAGGGCACGTACATTAAAAGAGACGTAGAAACAGCAAAAATATTAGCAAAAAAGTATAATCTTGATTTTAAAATTATAACTCCAAAAAACTTACAACAAGATTTTATTACCAATTTTAAAACACAGTTTCTAGTCCCAAGAATTCTTCAAAAAACTCAAAATATACAATGGTTTAAAAACCAGCAAAACACAAAATCTGCAATAAACATAGTTGGAATTGGTGGCGGATTATTAAAAGCTTTTTATAATAATGATTTTAATAACGTCTCTAAAATTATTAAAGAAGTTGGCGTTGATAATAATAAAGAGAATAACCATGCAATTACAGAATGGGTAGAATCCGCTGAACCGTATGCTAAATTAAACAATATTAGTCTTAGCGATTTATTTTTTCTAGAAATTAGAACTGGACTTTGGGCAAGTAAAACGGCTTTAGAATTAGACTTTGCAGAAATAGAAGAATTTTCGCCTTTTAATAATAGATATTTTGTTTACAATTTATTAAAAAACACAAGTGCTCAAGAGCGTAAATCTTTAAAATTTTATAATGATTTGCTGGAAGAAACCTATAAAGGAATATCTGAAATCCCGTTAAATCCAAAAACGTGGCGAGATATTGTTAAAAAAGCTATTTTTTATGACGCTTATAAGAAATGGATTCATAAAATTAAATATTAGTTAAACTTAATAACACTAATGGATTTGGGCAATTTGCTTTATAAAATTCCAAATCTCTTAAACTAGAAACACCAGGATAATCGCCACTATTTTCTTGTAAATCTTTTATAATCTGAAAGTGTAAATGTGGTGCATAATCGCCATTAACTTTTGCTGTTCCTAAATTTGCTATCACTTCGCCTCTACTTACTTTTTGACCAATCTTAAGTTTAGAAATAGAATCTAAAGTTAAATGTCCATAAAGCGTATAAAATTCTACAGCATCTACATTATGTTTAAGAATTATAGTTGGTCCATAATCGCCATGATTAGTATTATTCTTAAAACTATGGATTTCGCCATCTAAAGCCGCTAATATTTTAGTACCACTATTAACCCAAAAATCAACTCCTAAATGGAATTGACGTTTATCAAGTTCTGTTTCCGAATTAAAATATGAGCTTCTGTCATACAAAGCTCTTTTTTCTAAATAGCCACCAAAAGCAACTTTAGAGATTTTAGAAGTTAAATAGTGATTTATATAAGTTTCCCACGCTTTAGAAGAAGACAAATCGAAGTGTTCTAAATCTAGATTTTTTGAAGATAAATCTATAGAAACATAATCTTTTAAGTCAATAGAACAGTCTATAACTTTTATAGATTGAAGAGAAAGTTGTTTTAAAATTGAATCAAGCATTAGAAAAATTTAATGCTCTAAAATAATGATTATTTAGTATAAACTTTACTAAACTTTGCTGACACTTTTATTTCTTTATTAGCTTTACTATTATTTAATATTTTAGTAGTTACAGCTTCGTTATTTAATTTAGATTGTTGTCCTGTAAAAATTAACTTCATGTCGTTTGGTAAGTTTATTAACGCATCGCTTGCATTTAATTGCAACTCCAAATTTGTACAAAGCGGCGATATTAATTTTATAGTTAAATCTCCTAAACTATTTTTTATTAATGCGTTTCCAAGCACTTCATCTACAAAAACATTAGAAGATTTGGAGGTTAAATTAATGGTATTAATTTTATTTAAAATAGCAGACTCTACATAATCCAACTTTAATGTTCCAGAATCCCAATGGTTAATATTAACATTAGAAAAAGATGTATTAATGGAAGTAGAACTTCCATTAATACGGTTTGCATTTAAGTTAGAATACGCTAAAGTAGCTTGTAAGTCTTCTACAATTGAAGATAATTTTAACTCGCCATGTTTAACATCCATTTTTAATTTTGCCTTTTTTGGCATTTTTATTTTAATGGTTCTTTTCACATCAGAATTAGAATTATTACCATTTCTAATAATAATATTTTGATTTCTATTATTAAGCTTGTCTTGACGCTTTTCTAAACGGTCTTTTAAAATAACTTGACGCTTAACTCTAGCTTCTTGTAACTTTTCTTGTCTTTTAATTAAGGCTTCGTTTCTGTTTTGCATTTTGTCTTGCATTTTTCTCTGCGCCTTTTCTACTTGCAACTTAATCTTAACTGGTAAAGAATCTGAATTAGACGACCATTTTAAAGTTTCGGAAGTATTACCATTTTTAATATTTGTAGACCATTTCATCACACTATTATTATAGTCTTCAAAATTAATTTTACTTACTTCTTCAGCCCATTTTTGCATTTTTTTCTGATAGTCTTTACCAAACTTCTTTTCAATGTTTTTACTCCAATCTTCTAAATAACTTTTACCTTCTTTTTTATACTTACTAGAATCAAATTCTATATTATAATTACCTTCTGGTAATTCTGGAAGCTCTGGTAATTCAGGCATTTCCGGTAATTCAATCACTTTAAAATCCGAAAGATTTTTCAACTCAATCATATCAGTTTGAATCATTGGCATATCTGCAATTTCAATTTTTAAATCCTTCATTGCATTATTAGCCTCATCTAAAAATATAATATTAGAATTACTAGAAAATAATCTGCTATTACCTTTAGACGTAATTGTAATTTCATTTCTATTAGATTCAATAGAAACATCCCATTTTTTTAACTCTTCTAATAATTCCTCTTTAAATAAAGTTTCGCTTTCTAAATAAGACTCAATCTCTACATAATCTTTATTCCAAGTGTCAAATTCTAAATTAACGTTATTGGTATTTAGGTCAATAGTAACGTCTTTTCCGGTTTTAATGGTTTGCGTTGGTTTACTTACTTTAGTTTGCCCATACGTGTTAAGCACAACAAATAATGAACATAAATATATTAGGTTTTTCATGATACTTTAAATTAATGTGTTCGATTCTAAATTTTGATTAACTTCTTGTAATTGTTTCTTTAAACGTTGAAGTGTTTGTAATCTTAATTTTAAATTTTCTATTAATGCACTTACCAAAACTTCTGTAACACCTTGATTTGTTAACTCTTTAGATAGCGATTTGTATTCCAAATTTAAGTCTTCTAACTGCTCTAAATAAACATCAAATAATTCTTTATTATTCTCGTTAACAGGCATTTTAGATAACTCTAAACTAATATTGGCTAAGTAATAATCTTCTACCTGTTTTAGTTCTGGAGACAAATCTCCTAATGTTTTTAATTTAGTTGAAGAATTAGCATTAGCAACACTATTTTTAGATTGTTCTACTTTATTTAGAAACAAAAAAGCGCCACTACTTATAAGTAAAATTATACTTGCTGCTATATATAAAAATTGCTTTTTTAAACCTTTTTTTGGCGATTTTTTAATCACTGATTTACTATCCAATTTTAATAAAAACCGTGCTTCGTGTCCGTTTGGCATTTTAGACACGTTTTCTTTTTCGAAGTTTTTAAATTTGCTATTAATATCTTGCTGCATTATAATGTGTTTTAAGTAATGCTTGTAATTTTTGTTTTCCTCTAAAAACAAGCGTTCTAGAAGATGTTTCAGAAATATTTAAAATTTGACTAATTTCTTGATGGTCGTAACCTTCAAAGAGAAAAAGTTTTAAGATTATGGCGTATTTATGAGATAAGTCGTTAACCGTTTGGATTATGGTTTCTATAGAAAACTCATTGTCTAATTGCCATTCTTCTTCAAAAGAATCATCAACCACTTTAAGATGCACCTCATTTAAATTGACTAATTCTTTTTTCTGTTGTTTTAATACATCCAAACATGTATTTACAACAATTCGTTTTAACCAAGCACCAAAAGAAACTTCAGCAGAAAATAAATGCAATTTAGTAAAGGCCTTTATAAACGCATCTTGTACAGCATCTTCAGCTTCGGCATCATGACGTAAATAACGTTTAGCCACAGTGTACATAGCATCACAATACAAATTGTAGAGTTCTACTTGCGCTTTACGATTATTACATCGGCATTTTTCAATGATATCATTATGAATCATGCGTGATTTTCTTTTTTTTAGATGATTGGGTTTCTTTAAAGACGATTATTAAATTAAGTTGTTGCAGAAAAGTTAAAATATATTTTAAAATATATTTTTTAAGAAACATTTAGTAGTCTAAACCTTTAGTTTTAAAGGACTTTAAATTATATTTGGATGAAAAATAAAAGACACTAATGAAAAGATTAATTTTTATATTACTAATTCTTGCAATTGCAGTTTTTGGCTATTCTTATGTTAAAGATGGCGCATTAAGCAAACCTTTAAGTCCAAAAAAGACCGTAGTTTTTGAGGTTGAAGATTTAGAATTGGAAGTGTTTTATAATAGACCATCAAAACGTAATCGTGAAGTTTTTGGTGCTTTAGTTCCTTTTAATGAAATTTGGAGAACTGGAGCAAACGAAGCTACTACTTTTGAAACCAATAAAGATTTAACAATTGGAGATCAAACTCTAAAAGCTGGAAAATATACGCTTTGGACCATTCCTACAGACAATACTTGGACGGTTATTTTTAATTCAAAAATGTATCCTTGGGGCGTAGATGAAACCATGAACCCTATGCGTGAAGCTAAGTATGATGTGGTTACTTTTACTACTGAAGTTAAAAAAATTGATACTACAGTTGAGCAATTTACTATAGCTTTTGATAATTCTACAGATAATCTATTTTTAACAATGGCTTGGGATAGTACTAAAATTGAAGTACCATTAAAAAAATAATCCAAAATTAAGCGTAACTTTATATTTCAATAGAAATACAAAAAAGTGTCAACTTCTAAAAACAAATCGGCTTTAAAAGAAACTACTGGTGTTTATAATCAAAACACAACCAGTCAAAAAGTAGCTGCTAATATTAGAGCTAAACGGAAAAAGGTTTTAGATGAAGTCGCGCTAACTAAAGATCTACTTAAAGGAAACATTACAGCTTTAAGTCAAGCAATTACTTTAATCGAAAGTAAAAATCCTACACATAAAAAAAAATCAAAATATATAATCAATAATTGCTTACCAAACGCTTCAAAGTCCATTAGAGTTGGAATTACAGGTGTTCCTGGTGTAGGTAAAAGCACCTTTATAGAATCTTTAGGAAAACTTCTTATTTTAAAAGGACATAAAGTCGCTATTCTTGCGGTTGACCCAAGTAGTACAGTAACTAAAGGTAGTATTCTAGGCGATAAAACAAGAATGGAAGATTTGGTAAAAAATCCAAATGCTTTTATTAGACCTTCGGCTTCTGGAGATACACTTGGTGGCGTTGCGCAACATACTAGAGAAAGTATTATTCTTTGTGAAGCTGCTGGTTACGATGTTATTATTATTGAAACCGTTGGTGTTGGACAAAGTGAAACTGTAGTCCATAGTATGGTAGATTTTTTCTTATTACTAAAATTAGCTGGTGCTGGCGACGAATTACAAGGTATAAAACGAGGCATTATAGAAATGGCCGATACTATTGTAATTAATAAAGCTGATGGCGAAAATGTTAAAGCTGCAAAATTGGCAAAAGTCGAATTTAATCGTGCTTTACACATGTATCCTCAAAAAGAAAGTAAATGGCAACCAAAAGTACTTTTAGCAAGCGCTATTAATAATGAAGGCATTTTAGATATTTGGGACACTATTTCTAATTATATAGAACATACAAAAGCCAACACATCGTTTGATAATAAAAGACAAGAACAAAATAATTATTGGTTAACCCAAACGATTAGCGATGTTTTAAAAACTGATTTCTTTTCTAATCCTGAAATTAAGAAATCGTTAGCAGAACAAGAAAAATTACTTAAAGGAAATAAAACGACACCTTTTGATGCGGCTAAAATATTACTTGATATTTACTATTCTAACAAATAAGCTATTCCGCTAAAGTAAATCTAGTTTGTAAATAGTTATTTAATCTATAAAATAAATAACCCGAAACACCTCCAAAAATAAATCCTGAAAGAACATCTAAAGGATAATGTACGCCAATATAAATTCTACTATACCCCATAAATATAGCCCAAACTATTAGACCGTAAATGGCATATTTATATTTATATCTTAAAATTAATCCAGTAAAAACAGCAACAGCCATAGAGTTACTAGAATGTCCAGAAAAATAACCATAAGCATAACCGCAAGACGATTTTACTAAAACCATTAAGCCTTCTAAGTCTTCGGCATAACATGGTCTTGGACGCTTAACACCGTTTTTAAATACGTTAGTAATTTGATCGGTAAACGTAATCATTAAAGCAATCACTACTAAAGTAAGTACAAACATTTTTGTGTTTAGCTTTTTAAACATTAAAAACGCTAGTAATACATAAAAAGGAATCCAATATGTTTTTGTGGTATAAACCATCCAAAAAGCATCCCAAAATGAAGATGTTCCTGAACTATTTAAGGCTAAAAAAATAGATGAATCTAATTCTAATAATTGTTCTAACATGGACCTTATTTATCGTATAAAGCGACTTCTCTGTCGTAAAATGCAGTAGCATCTTCTACAAGACTTTCCATTTCACGTTCTAATTCTTCTTCATCTTGAGCATCAAAATCTTCGAACCATTCAACCTCATCATCTTCAAGATTAATTATAAACCTAGGGAATTCAGTATGAATTACAAAAATCGCGTTTGGTAAATCGGTATTATCACCTAATATAAATTTTGGAAGTTCCATAGTTGTGTTTAATTATTCGTGAGACAAAATTAGTCTTTTTGTTAGATAGTGGAAACGAATAAACAATAAAATTGCAGCGCTTGTTAATCCAGCTAATAAACCTAGCCAAATTCCAAAACTTCCATACATGTCTTCTTTTCCAAAATACCAACTTATTGGAAAGCCTATTAACCAATAAGAAATAAATGTAATAATAGTTGGTATTTTTACATCTTGTAAACCTCTTAAAGCACCAAGAACAATAACTTGTAAACTGTCGCTTATCTGAAATATTGCTGCTGCTATTAATAATTGCGAGGCTATTTTAACCACTTCTAAATTATCTGCTGCATTTACAACGTCTTTAAAATCGACGTATATTTTTGGTAAACTCGCATTAAAAATTAAAAAAGATAAACAGAATACTACTGCAAATACAAATCCAAACAAGAATATGGAAATGGCAATACGTCTTAATTCAAAGTATTGCTTTAAGCCTTTTTGATTTCCAACTCTAATCATAGCTGCAACACTTAATCCCATAGCAACCATAAACGTCATAGAACTCAAGTTTAAGGCTATTTGATTGGCTGCTTGAGGATTTTTACCTAATAAACCACTTAACCATATAGCAGACGTAAAAATGGCTACTTCAAAAAACATTTGCATAGCACTTGGTGCCCCTAAACCTATAATTTTATTCAACTTTACTTTAGATAATGTAAAAAACTTAATATTGGTTACATAAGCAGAAGATTTATCCTTTTTCTTTAGCACATACCACATAAACCAAAGCATGACAAATCTTGAAATTAGTGTTCCAATTCCTGCACCTATTATTCCCATTTCTGGACAACCAAATTTCCCAAATATTAAGGCATAGTTTAAAACTATATTAACCACATTTGCTATTAAAGTAGCGTACATTGGATATTTAGTTAACGATAAACCATCGCTAAACTGTTTAAAACCTTGAAAAATTATTAATGGTACTAAAGAAAATGCGACAATATCTAAATACGGTAATGCTAATTCTACAACTTCTTTAGGTTGTTGCATAATGTACATTAATGGCTTTGCAAAATATAACGACAAGAATAAGGCAAAACCTAAAACTGTACACAAAAATAGTCCATGCTTAAAAGCCGATTTTCCTTCTTTAAAATTATTAGCCGAATGTGCCTCTGCTATTAATGGTGTAATTGCTGTTGAAAAACCAATACCAATAGACATAGCAATAAACATAAAACTATTTCCTAAAGAAACTGCAGCTAATTGCGCGGTTCCTAATTGCCCAACCATAATATTATCCACAAAACTCACAAACGTATGACCTAACATACCAAGCATAACTGGCGCTGCTAATGTCCAATTATATTTGAATTCTTTTGTGTATTGAGATAAATTCATAGGCTATTCTAAAAGCGAACTTTAGTTATAAATTAATACTATTCTGTTTAGCACTTTCAAAACCTGAAACAATGTCTTCTACTATTTCATTTACAGATTTAACATCGTGAATTAATCCTGCTATTTGTCCTATTTCTAATTCGCCTTCAATTAAATCGCCTTCAAACATACCTCTTTTAGCTCTTGCTCTACCTAACAATTCTTTTAATTGCTCTGGACTTGGAGAAGATTTGTATAATTCTTGAACGTCGTTAAAAAACTTATTTTTAACTAATCTTACTGGTGCTAATTCTTTTAATGTTAATTGTGTATCACCTTCTTTTACATCTACAACCACTTGCTTAAAAGCATCGTGCGCAGAACTTTCTTTACTTGCAACAAATCGGCTTCCAATTTGAACACCATTTGCACCTAAAATCATGCAAGCTAACATAGCTTTTCCTGTTGCAATTCCTCCTGCAGCAATTAATGGCACTTTAATTTGCTCTGCCACCATTGGAATTAACGTTAGCGTTGTAGTTTCATCTCTACCGTTATGTCCACCAGCTTCAAAACCTTCGGCTACTACAGCATCTACTCCAGCTTCTTGTGCCTTTAAAGCAAACTTTACACTACTAACTACATGTACAACTGTTATGCCTTTATCTTGTAACCATTTGGTCCAAGTTTTTGGGTTTCCTGCGGAAGTAAAAACAATTTTAACCTCTTCTTCCACAATAATATTCATTATCTCTTCAACATTTGGATATAACATTGGTACGTTAATTCCAAAAGGCTTGTTAGTGGCTATTTTACATTTCTGAATATGCTCACGTAGCACATCTGGATACATGCTTCCTGCACCAATTAATCCTAAAACCCCAGAATTACTTGCTGCTGAAGCTAATCGCCAACCTGAATTCCAAATCATTCCTGCTTGAATAATTGGGTATTTTATATTGAATAATTTTGTAATACTATTTTGCATTTTATTTTGACTTTATTTTTATTTAACTCATTACACCAGAACCTAATAACTCGTCTTCTAAATACCAAGCTACAAATTGTCCTTCTGTTATGGCAGATTGTTTATTTTTAAATTCTACATATAAACCTTTTTCAGTTTGATGTAAGATTGCTTTTTCTAAATCTTGTCTGTATCTAATTCGTGCTAGAACCTCTAAAGACTCATTTACTTTTAATACTAAATCAGGTCTAACCCAATGGATTTCTTCATTTGTAACATAAACTACATTATTATATAATCCAGGATGGTTTTTTCCTTGTCCGGTATAAATTATGTTCTCTTCAACATCTGTTTCAATCACAAATAAAGGCTCAATTGTTCCACCAACACCTAAACCCTTTCGCTGACCTTTTGTAAAATAATGCGCACCATTATGTATCCCGACTACTTTTCCATCTTCCTTTTTATAATCTATACGTTTGGCTTTGTATTCTAACTCTGCAGCTTTAGAACTAAATCTTGGGATAGATTTTGTGTAACCTATAAAATTGGCATCAATTTCTATTATTTCTCCATTTTTAGGTTTTAATTTTTGTTGTAAAAATTCTGGCAATCTTACTTTACCAATAAAACATAAGCCTTGAGAATCTTTTTTATCGGCAGTAATTAAATCGGCTTTAGCAGCAATTTCTCTTACTTCAGGCTTTAATAATTCGCCTACTGGAAATAATGCCTTAGCTAATTGATCTTGAGATAACTGACATAAAAAATAGGATTGATCTTTATTAGAATCTGCACCAGCTTTTAATTGATAAATCGTTTTTCCGTTTACTTTAGTTTCAGATTTTCTACAATAATGTCCAGTTGCAACATAATCTGCTCCTAGTTCTAATGCTATCTTCATGAAAACATCAAACTTTATTTCTCGATTACATAAAACATCTGGATTTGGTGTTCTTCCTTTTTCATATTCATTAAACATGTAATCTACAATACGGTCTTTGTATTGCTCGCTTAAATCTACAGTTTGAAATGGAATATTAAGTTTTTGTGCTACTAACATAGCATCATTACTGTCGTCTAACCATGGACATTCATCAGAAATGGTAACGGTATCATCGTGCCAATTTTTCATAAATAACCCAATAACTTCGTAACCTTGCTGTTTTAATAAATAAGCAGCTACACTAGAATCTACACCACCTGAAAGTCCTACAATTACTCTTTTTTTCATCTTAATATTTAATGACAGCAAAGATAAGTTATATATTGAATTAATGTGTTTTTAGTAGTTTGCTTTTTTGTTTATTCTTTTTTTTAAAAAGTTTAACAAAAAGTTAAGATTCATTATTTCATCTATTTTATAACTTTGAAAAAAAAAAAAAACAAAATATTATGAAAACAATCAAACAAATTACTTTAGCCCTAATTGCTTTAATAGCATTTAATTCTTGTAGTAGCGATGATGATGCTGTTACAATAACGCAACAAAAGAACATTGTTGAAACTGCTCAAGCAACACCAGAACTTAGTATTTTAGTAGAAGCAGTAATAAAAGCAGACTTAGTTGGTGCTTTAACTGCAGATGGAAACAAAACCGTTTTTGCACCAACTAATGCTGCGTTTACTTCTTTTTTAGCAGCAAACAATTTTAACAGTTTAGATGATGTACCAAATGATGTGTTAACACAAGTACTTCTTAACCATGTTATTTCTGGATCTAACCTCTTATCTACAGATTTAGAAGGAACTACAGGCTACGCTAATACATTAGCCGATGGGCCTAACAACACTAAATTAAGTATTTTTTACAATGGTAATAATGGTGTAGAATTAAATGGAATATCTGATGTTACTGCAGCAAATGTATCAACATCTAATGGTATTGTGCACATAGTTAATACTGTAATTGGTTTACCAGACGTAGTAACATTTGCTACTGCAGATCCAAATTTCAGTATTTTAGTAGATGCATTAACAAGAGAAAGTTCTTTTACTTATGTTAGTACTTTACAAACTGAAAATGGTACTAGCCCAGCTCCTTTTACTGTATTTGCACCTACAAATATGGCTTTTGCTAATGTTTTAACAGAATTAAACTATAATACATTAGGAGATATTCCTACTGCTACTTTGGAAGCTACTTTAAATACTCATGTAATTGCAGGTTTAAATGGTCAAGATTCTGATTTTGTTAATGGAACTACATATACCACTTTAGGTGATGATTTAACCTTTAGTACTACTGGCGGCGGAGCAACTTTAACAGATGAGAATAATAGAGTTAGTAATATAATAGCTACAAATGTTCAAGCAACTAATGGTGTAATTCATGCTATTGATAAAGTGGTTTTACCAAACCTTAATTAAGAAAAATTGAAAAAGAAAAATTACAAAAAAGAGCTTCAAAATTGAAGCTCTTTTTTTATTAGAAACATTTTAAAAATTACATTTTTGTTCCGTTTTTATAAGGATTTTTACTTCTTCTAGTTAAATCCTTTTCTTCAATCAATTTCCCATTCTGGTAAAATCTCCAAATCCCTTTTCGTTCATCATTAAAATATTGACCATCTTCTACTGGATTTCCCTTTATATCAAAAGTTTTATAAACACCATGAAACAAATTATCTTTATAATTTTCTATACGTAAAACCTTCCCTTTTTCTGAATACGATATACTTTCGCCATTTAAAAGACCATTAATATAATACATAGTTTCGGCTATTTGTCCAGATAAGTAATACACACTTTTTTTACCTTCCAACTTACCTTCATTATTATAAAACTCTTGCGTCATAATTTGCTTAGAATCTTTATGGTAATACAACCATTCGCCAACATAAGTCTTATTTCTCATTTTACCTTTACTAATTACATTTCCTTTAGCTGAAAAGAAAGTAACATCTGCTAAATCATTTTCTGTATTAAATATACGTGTTGCAATTAATACTTGTTTATTACTTACAGCTTCATAAAACTTAAAAGTACCATAAGGTTTTCCATGGTTAAATTGGCCTTGATATCTATAAATATCTGTTTTAGGAAATTTCTTTTCCCATTTCCCATGTCTTTCGCCATTTTCATCTAATTGATTAACATCCTGTGCTGAAGAAAAGCTAAAAAAGAAGCAACTAATAAGTAGTAATAAATATTTCATAAGTGTATAACGTTAGTGTACTAAATATAGTTTACAAAAAAACTGCCAAAATTTGACTTTTGGCAGTTTTTTTTCAATTATTTAAAAAAATTATTTCTTTTTGCTTTGTTGCGATTGTTTTTGCTTCTCTGCCTCTTCCATAATTTCTTTCATTTTCTTCTGAAAACGATTCTCTTTTTTAGGCTTAGTTTTATTGACTTCAATTTTAGCTAAGATTTTATCTTCATCTAAAATAAAGTGTTTAATTACTAATAAAATACCAATACTAATTAAGTTAGAAATGAAATAGTATAAACTTAAACCTGATGCGTAATTATTGAAAAACACTAACATCATTAATGGTGCAAAGTAAATCATGTACTTCATCATTTTAGCCATATCTGGCATACCTTCTTGCTGTGGTGCAGACATTTGTTGCTGTCCTGTAGTTAATTTCATGTAAAAGAAAATAGCTACTGCTGCTAATATTGGAAATAAACTTACGTGATCTCCATATAATGGAACATGAACAGGCAACTGAGCAATCTCATCATAAGAAGATAAATCTTCTGCCCATAAAAACTTTTTCTGTCTTAAAGCAAATGCTACTGGAAAGAAAGAGAATAATGCGTAAAACACTGGCATTTGAATTAATGCTGGTAAACAACCACTTAACGGACTTGCACCTGCTTTGCTTTGTAACGCCATAGTTTCCTGTTGCGCTTTCATCTTATTATTCTTATGCTTCTCTTTAATAGCTTCTAATTCTGGTTTCAGAATCTTTAACTTCATTTGAGATAAATATTGTTTGTATTGTACAAAAGACATGGCTAATTTAATTAGAATTGTCATTACAATAATTGCAATACCGTAAGGTAAGTACTGGCTTAAAAAGCCAAATAACGGAATAAATAAGAATTTATTTATCCATCCAAAAATTCCCCATCCGTAATAAATACTTTCTCCTAAATTATCTCCGTACTCCTCTAAAGTCTTACGTTCCGATGGTCCAAAGTACAATTTAAAATTCTGGTTTATGTTATTTCCAGTTAAGGCTAAACTTGTTTTTGCGTTAAAGTGTTTTGTAAATACAGTATCTACTTCTTCATCTTCAACTAAATTTTTAGAGGCTAAAGTTGCTTTTTCTAACGCTTTTTCAGAAATTAAAATAGAACTAAAAAAGTGTTGTTTAAAAGATAACCACTTTACATCTTGTTCAGTTTCTTCATCGTCGCTAGAAACAGATAATTCATCTATTTCTTCGCCTTCATATTTGTAAACTAACTCTGTATATCTGTTTTCGTAAGAAATACTTTGGTCATAACTATAAGCCTTTAAACTCCAATCTAAATCTATAGTTTTAGAACTATTTAAAACTTGGTCTAAACCTTGAGAATTCACGATAAAATCCATCATGTATTCATTAGTTTTAATTACATACTTATATTCCAAGAATTGATTAGCAGATACATTTGCTTTAAAACTTACTATAGTATTATCGCCGTTTTTAGAAACGTTTGGCTTAAAAACTAAATCTTTAGTATCAAAAATTCTATTATCTGTTGTTCCAAAATTTAGATTAAACGAAGAGTTATTATCCTTGATTAAGTAGATTGGATTTTTGTTAGAATCGAAATGCTGCTTTAAGATTACTTCTGTTAAGTAAGCACCTTTTGTGTTAAACTTTAATGAAAGTACATCGTTTTCAACAGAAACAATTTCTTCTTTTGAATTATTGTAAGCAAAAGCGCCTAATTTATTTTGTCTTGCAATTTGCTGTAAAGAATCTGATATTGGAGCTGCGTTAACTTCTTCAGTTTTACTAACGTTAGCAACTGTTGCTGTTTTTTCTGTAGCTTCTTCTTTTTCTTTTGCTAATTGTTCTTGTTTAGCTTGTTCGGCTAATTCTGCTTCAGTTGGCTGGTTTTGCCACATCATGAACAATAAAATTCCGAAAATTAGTACAAAACCTATAATCGATTTTGTGTCAAGTTTTTTTTCTTCCATGTTAGTTATAAACGCATTTATAAGCGTTGTAATTTATTTAGTCAATAATTTATCCAAAACACAAATAGTGTCAAGATGACACTATTTGGTTTGATTATATTTTAAAGCTGCTGCAATAAATGCCACAAATAATGGATGTGGATTTGCTACTGTACTTTTATATTCTGGGTGATATTGAACACCAACAAACCAAGGATGCGTTGGGATTTCAACAATTTCTACTAAATTAGTTTCAGGATTAAAACCTGTAGATTTAAGTCCTGCTGCTTCTAACTGTGTTTTATAGTCGTTATTATATTCAAATCTATGTCTGTGTCTTTCTAAAATAGAATCGCTGTTATATATAGAAGATGCCAACGTATTTGGTTCTAAACTACAAGCCCAAGCACCTAAACGCATGGTTCCACCTTTTTCGGTTACTGCTTTTTGCGCTTCCATTAAATTAATAACAGGATTTTTAGTATCAGGATTCATTTCTACAGAATTAGCATCTGCTAAACCTAAAACGTTTCTAGAGTACTCAATAACTGCCATTTGCATTCCTAAACAAATCCCTAAGAAAGGAATATTATTTTCACGTACAAATCTAATAGCTTCAATCTTACCTTCTATACCTCTTTCTCCAAAACCTGGCGCTACTAAAACTGCATCTAAATGTGCTAATTTTTTTGCTACTGTTTTTGGGTCTAAAGATTCTGAATGAACAGATTCTACAATAACTTTAACTTCGTTCTCTGCACCTGCATGAATAAAAGCTTCTAAAATTGATTTGTAAGAATCTTGTAATTCTACATATTTACCAATTAAACCAATAGTAATAGTTGACTTTGGGTTTTTATGGCGCGTTAAAAATTGATTCCAACGGTCTAAATTTGGTACATCGCTTTTTAAGTCTAAACTTTTTAAAACCACTTTATCTAAACCTTGTTCTAACATTAAGTTAGGCACATCGTAAATTGTAGACGCATCAATAGATTGTATAATTGCATCTTCTCTAACATTACAAAAACGTGCTAATTTACTTCTAATTTCTTCTGGTAATTCGTGTTCTGTTCTACATACTAGAATGTCTGCTTGAACACCACTTTCCATTAACGTTTTTACACTATGCTGTGTTGGCTTTGTTTTTAATTCTCCTGCAGCTGCTAGGAATGGTATTAAGGTTAAGTGAATAACTAAAGCGTTATGTTCTCCTAAATCCCATTTTAATTGTCTTACAGCTTCTACATATGGTAAAGATTCTATATCTCCAACAGTTCCACCAATTTCTGTAATAACAATATCGTAATCTCCAGATTTTCCAAGAATTTGGATTCTGTCTTTAATTTCGTCTGTAATATGTGGAATGACTTGTACGGTTTTTCCTAAAAACTCACCACGACGTTCTTTTTGAATAACACTTTGGTAGATACGACCAGTAGTTACGTTATTAGCTTGACTAGTTGGTACATTTAAAAAACGCTCGTAATGACCTAAATCTAAATCGGTTTCTGCACCATCATCTGTCACGTAACATTCGCCATGTTCGTATGGGTTTAACGTACCTGGATCCACATTTATGTATGGATCTAATTTTTGAATGGTAGTTCTATAACCTTGTGCTTGTAATAGCTTAGCTAAAGATGCTGCTATTATTCCTTTTCCTAATGAAGACGTAACTCCACCGGTTACGAAAATGTATTTTGTATCTGTTGTCATCGTGCGTTTTTAACGCATGCAAAATTACGAAGAACTATCGACAAAATAAACCTTGAAGGCGATTAATTAGGTTTAAAATTTTTATGAATGGTTCTTACCAAATCTTCTAAACCATTTAATTTTAAAGTATAGACCATTTCTAACATATTTCCCAACTTGTTTTTTGGAAATCCTTGTCCATGAAACCACACCACATAATATTCCGGTAAGTCTATTAAATAGCGACCTTTATACTTTCCAAAAGGCATTTTAGTATGCGCTAATTGTATTAAAAACTTTTTATCGGGTTGTTGTAACTCCATAGTTTTAAAGCTTATAGCTTTCTAATAAATTTAAATGAAGCTTCACTTTCTTTTGCCATTTGGCTTGCTGTTCGTGATTTCTAGAAAAATCGGTTTCAGAATCGTAAGCCTTTTGCATAAGCCCCATATCTTTATTTGCTTTTCTATGTAATTCTTTAATCTGATTAGCTATATTAGGATTTATTTTTAGCTTAGAAAATTCTTTTCTTAATAATCTTGAATGTAATTCTGTAATATTAAAATGAAATTGCTCGTGAGACAAAATATGATCTGTAATTTGGTCTTTTTTACACCAAGAATGTTCTGGATAAAAATGTGAAATTACCATAGTTTCAAAACCTATAATTCTGCCATTTTGCTTTGATAACGAATAATTAAACGTTAACCCTGAAGCTGTTACTGCTGCTGCTGGAGAATTTACATCTGGTTTAGCTTGAAAATCTTCCCAAACCAAAGCACGTTCTTTTTGCCATACAATTTCTGTATCCTGCTGAAAACAGAATAGTAAAAATATAGATGTGATTAGTAATTTAATTGAAGGCATAAAAGTTCTTATTTATATTACTAACGTAAATTATAGTTAGTAAAATTACAACTACTACTCTACCTCAACAATATTTAAACCATCGTATTTTACTAGAAAAACAGCATTATTTTGGAATCCACCTAAAAGTGATTTTTTGTAGCTAAACTTGTTTTCTACGTACTGAGTTAACGGTACTTCTCTTGCAGAATGATACAAGGTTTCTGAAGTAGAAATTCTTAAAACCGCATCCATTGTTAAGTCAAAACCACGCGTTGCAAAACTACTTGGTGTTTCGTTATATTTAGCTTCGTAAGCTTCTATAAACGCTCTGTTTTCGTTAGCGTTATTCATTTTAGAAATGGTAGGAAACGTAAAGTTTAATTGTGCTAAATGATAATTTGAAACCTCATCGCCTTGAAAAGCATCGTTAGAATCTGTAGTCGTTAAAACTACCGACATACTTTTTAAACTTTCTTTAGAGTTTAAAATACTTGTTACATTAGATACTAAACCTTCTTTTTCAGTTTCTAAAAACACAATATTTTTTCCAGGTTTTAAAGCATTTACAATATCAATATCGTAAACAAAATAATCGTCTTTACCTGTTTTTTTATTTAGTCTAGATGCCACAAAAGAAGCATTTGGAAAAGCACTTTTTAAGGTGTTTTTAATAGCTACATGTTTTGAATCGTGAATAATTACTATATGAGCTGTAGAATCCTTTTTTACGTAATTAATTATTTTTTGTTGTAATAAATATTCACTTGGTCTAGATTGAAATACGTTATTTCCTAAATCTACTTTTTTAGTTAATGGGTTAATTACAGGAATATCGTAAACTAACAACTTTTTTGCCACCATATTAAAGTTGTCTGTCATAAAAGGACCAATAACCACATCGGTTTCGTTAGTTGTTATTTCATCTAAAAACTCTAAACATCTACTTTGCTTATTTTCAGTATCTAAAACTTTTACATCCAATTTTAAACCAATAGACTTTAAAGAGTCTAATGCCATTTCTACACCAGAATAAAATTCTAAAGACAAGTTTAGTAACTTATCGTTTTCTATTCTGCTGTTTGTATCTTTAACTGAATCTAATTGAATGGCATTCAGTTTTAACGGAATCATTACCGCTATTTTTTTTGTATTGCTTTCTTTAATAAAAGGGATTAAATTAGTTGCTTTTCCTGTTACCACTAAAGAATCGTTAACTGATACATTTGAAACCGAAACCGTATTTAAAGCTGTTTTATCAAATGGTATTTTTAAAACCATGCCTTCTTTTAATCCGTTCGTTTTTAATTCTGGATTAAGTGTTTCTAAATCTTCTTGAGATAGGCCTAGTTTAAGTTTTAATCTGTAAAATCCTTCTTTAGGTAAAACTGTGTAGTAACTGTATTTATCATCTACTACTTCTACTACTTTTTTTGTAGGTACATTAATAGTATCTCCAACTTTTAAACCTTCAGTTTTTTCGGGATTTAAAGCATTTAATTCATCTACAGTAATTCCGTAAGAATAGGCTATACGCCATTTTCCTTCTTTAGGTTTTACAATATACTTTCCATCAGGCAATTCTTCCGAAGCACCAGAATTAGAGGATGGATTAGTTACAGAAACGACTTCAGTTTTAAATACAGGTATTTTAATTTCATCTCCTTTTCTAAGATTGTTTGCGTAAAGTGATGGATTGTGTTTTTTTAAATCGTCTTGAGAGATATTATACAATTTAGATAAACTATATAAAGTTTCCTTACGTTTAACTTTGTGTGTTTTAAACTCCTTAACAGATTTAACCACTTCTGTAGTAATAGAAGTGGTCTCTGTTGTAATAATTTCTGTTGTAGTTACCGCAACATCATTAACAACAGCATTTGTTGCTTCTTCTGTTTTAGTATTAGGTATAATTAAAACCGAATTCAACTTTAAGTCCTTTTTTGAGTCTGGATTTAAATCGTAAATCTGAGTTTTAGTGACATTGTATTTAGTAGCAATAGATGAAACTGTTTCATTAGCTTGCACTTTATGAGTTAAAAAGTTTTGTGCTTTAACAGATATGCAAGATGCTAAAGTAAAAAAGCAAACTAAAATTAAAATTCGTTTCATCATAATATATGTACTAATTGTTTGTTATTCCCATTCTATAGTTGCTGGCGGCTTAGAGCTAATATCGTAAACTACTCTATTTACACCTTTCACTTTATTTATAATATCGTTAGAGGTTTTTTGTAAAAACTCATATGGAAGATTTACCCAATCGGCAGTCATTCCATCTGTACTTTCTACAGCTCTTAACGCGACACATTTTTCGTACGTTCTTTCGTCTCCCATAACACCAACACTATTAACTGGTAATAATATAGCGCCTGCTTGCCAAACTTTATCGTATAAACCTGCATCTCTTAAACCGTTAATAAACACAGCATCTACTTCTTGTAATATACGTACTTTTTCGGCAGTAATATCTCCTAAAATACGAATGGCTAATCCTGGTCCAGGAAAAGGATGACGACCTAATAAGTCTTTATCCATTCCCATAGAAGCACCAACACGTCTAACTTCATCTTTAAACAATAAACGTAAAGGCTCTACTATTTTAAGTTTCATAAAGTCTGGTAATCCACCAACATTATGATGACTCTTAATAACCGCACTTGGTCCACCAGTTGCCGAAACACTTTCTATAACATCTGGATAAATAGTTCCTTGTGCTAACCATTTTACGCCATCTAATTGATTGGCTTCATCATCAAAAACCTCAATAAAAACGCGTCCAATAGCTTTACGCTTTTCTTCTGGATCGCTCTTTCCTGCTAACGCATCCAAAAAGCGTGCCGAAGCATCTACACCTTTTACGTTTAAGCCCATACCTTTGTATTGCTCTAATACGTCTGTAAATTCGTTTTTACGTAATAAACCGTTGTTTACGAAAATACAATATAAGTTTTTTCCAATAGCTTTATGTAATAACATGGCTGCTACTGAAGAATCTACGCCTCCAGAAAGTCCTAAGACTACTTTATCATCTCCAATTTTTGCTTGTAAACCTTCAACGGTTTCACCAACAAAAGCGTTTGGTGTCCAATCTGGATTTAATTTTGCTATTTTAACTAAGAAATTTTCTAGTAATTGTTTTCCATCTGTAGAATGATATACTTCTGGATGAAACTGAATAGCATACGTTTCTTCACCTTCAATTTTATAAGCTGCATTTTTTACATCGTGCGTGCTTGCTAAAAGTTTACCGTTTGTTGGTAATGTCTTAATGGTATCACTATGACTCATCCAAACTTGGCTACCAGTAGATATATTTTCTAAAAATAGATCGTCTTCTACAAAACTTAAATTTGCACGACCATATTCTCTAGTATTAGATTCTGCTACTTCTCCACCAGAAAAATGCGCTAAATATTGTGCGCCATAACAAACGGCTAACATTGGTTTTTCGCCACGAATACCTTTTAGTTCTGGATGAAAAGCTTCAGCAGATCTAACAGACATTGGACTTCCCGAAAGAATAACTGCCTTATAGTCGTTTAATTGTTTTGGAATTTTGTTGAATGGATGTATTTCAGAATAGATATTAAGTTCTCTAACTCTACGCGCAATAAGTTGTGTGTATTGCGATCCGAAATCTAATATAAGTACCTTGTCGTGTTGCATACGCAAAAATAGAAAATCCCATTAAAACCACATCAATTTTAATTATACTTTTTAACTATTTTTTCAACTATACTGTTGATAATTATTATTGCATGGTTTCTAAAATTAATTCTATATCCTTTTTTGTGGTGTCTGGATTTATAAAACAGAACCTAGAAACGGTTTCTATTTCTCCGTTTTCCGTCCATTTTGTAGGTGTTACCAACGCAAAACCTTTTTCGTGATTGGCATACGTCCAATTAATATAATCTTGAGGCGTCCAACCAATACGTCTAAACAACACACAAGATAAACTTGGCCCTCTTACTAATTCTGTATGTTTATAACCTGTAATTAATTCTCCAGCTAGTTGTGCCAAATCCAAACCAACTTCTACTGCTTCCTTGTATCTATCTGTTCCATGCGTTGCTAAAGAAAACCATAAAGGTAAACCTCTAACACGTCTTGTTAATTGGATTTGGTAATCGCTTGGATTGAATCCGTGCGCGCCTTCATCTTTAAAAATATCTAAATAAGAACCTTCTTGTGCATGCGCTTTTTTTGCTAATCCTGGTTCTTTATATATCACAGCACCGCAATCGTATGGAGAAAACATCCATTTATGTGGATCTATTGTAATACTGTCTGCTTTTTCTATACCATTAAATAAATGCCTTACAGAATCTGCTACTAATGCGCCACCACCATAAGCTGCATCTACATGAAACCACACGTTTTCTCTTTCGCAAATCACTGCTACTTCATCTAAATTATCTATAATTCCCGCGTTTGTTGTTCCGCCAGTTGCTACAATTGCAAACAAACGTTCACGTTGGTCTTTGGTTAAAGTTGAAATAATGCTTTGTAATGCTTTACCGGTTAATTCGGCTTCGGTTTTAACTAATAATACTTCAACATCTACCACTTTAGCCATAGCTTTTATAGAAGAATGTGCGCCGCTAGAAGTAATTATTAAACCTTTTTTATGTTGATTAGCGTCGTTTTTACTTCGCCAAAATTCTCTTGCTGCTACAATTGCCGATAAATTTGCTGCTGTTCCACCACTTGTAAACACGCCAAAAGCACCTTTTGGTAATCCTGTTAATGAAACAATCCATTTCATAGCTTCATTTTCGCAAAAAATGCCGCCTGCACCTTCCATCCAATAAGCACCATGAATACTAGAAGCAGATGCTACTAAGTCGAATAAAATGGAGGCTCTAGTTGGTGAAGCTGGCACAAAAGCCAAATGTCTGGGATGATCTATTTTTACATTAGCATGCACTAAATAATCCTTCCACAACTTAAATGCAGTTTCGCCACCAATTCCTTTATTGGTAATAGTTTCGCCTACTTGAGCTTTTAATTCCTCTTCTTTTTTTGGCTTACCAATATCGTTATTAGTACGGGTAATTCGGTCAATAGTATATTTCATGACATCTAGAGTCATTTCTACTAAATCTATATCTATATTATGCATGTTGCGAAGTTGAATTTCGTAGCAAAGATGATAATATAACCTATTTTAAAAGATGATTAAAATCAGTTTAAAGATGAAGTATTGTAAATTCTAAATCCAACGGTTTTAATTGTTTTACTAATGAAGGAATTAAGGTTTCTCCATATTCTAGATAAAACTCCGAAAAATTAGCTTGTCTTTCTTGTAAACTCTGGTTTGGAAACAATTGATTTTGAAGATCTAAAACACGATTAGTTTGCGATTCTAATTGTCTTTTTTGAGCTTTTAACATTCTTTTTTCTAAATACTCTAAACCATTAAGTTGCTTTTTTTCTTGTGCTGCAACTGCACCAATAAAAGACTGGTCGGTTTTTTCTGCTAATTCGTATAAGTCTTCAAATTGCTTTTTTAGATGATTTTTTTGTGTTGTAAAATCGATATCTATTTCAGAAAGGTCTTCTACTAACTTTTTATGTAATTTAATCTGTTTCAAGAATAAATCTTCAGTTGAAATGTTTAGTTTTTTAATTTTAGAAGATTGCTGTTTATCTATTAACAACACCGAATTTCTTAATAACAAGATTGGAAATGGCGTGTTAAATGCTTTAAAATTATCTTTTAACTGAAACCAATACGCTAATTCTCCGCCACCACCTATATAACAAAGGTTTGGCAAGATCACTTCTTGATATAAAGGTCTTAAAATTACGTTAGGCGAAAAACGTTCTGGATTATTAGTAACCTCAGCTTTAATTTCTGCTTTAGAAAATTTAAAATCTGTATTTAATACCGAATACGTATAATTTTCAAAAACAATACGTTCTCGAGAGTTTTTAGTATTGTAAAATAAGTTAATCTCTCTTGGATTGACTTGTATTTTATAATTATCATCTACTTGACTTAACTTATCAGAGGTTGCTAATACTTTATGAAACGAGGTTTGTTCTTCTAATTCTTGCAAAACTGAAGGCACAAAAAGTTGTTTTAGCGCCTTATTATTAGCATCTATAATTACCAATCCGTAATCCTTAAACAGCTCATTAGCTAGGTACAATGTAGCACTTGCTAAATCGTTATGCACTAAATAGGCTTTTTTGAATAAATCCGCTAAGTAGTTAGCATTATCTCCCAAACCTAATTGATTCTTAAACAGTTTGTAAACGTCTTCTAAACCGTTTACATCTAATTCGCCAACTGCACCAGAAGCATCTCTATTCCATTGGATTTTCTTTCCTTTAAAGTTGAAGTAATTAATTTCTTCAAAATCATGATCCTCGGAAGCCATCCAATATACTGGTACAAAATTATAGTCTGGATACGTATTTTTTAACTCTTTAGCCAAATTAATAGCGGACACAATTTTGTATAGAAAATATAATGGCCCAGTAAATAGGTTTAACTGATGACCTGTAGTAATTGTAAACGTTTTAGAGTCTTTTAGAGCTTCTATATGTAAATTTGTTAAATTTGAAATTTCAACGTTTCTATATTGCGTTTTTAAAGCATCCACTAACACGTCTCTATTTTTTTGAGGAAATTCGGCTTTAGCTTTAATTTGATTTTTGAAACCATCTAATGTAACATCATTAGAATAAAAGAACTCTAAACCTTTTGATTTAGACAAATAATCTGTCATTAAAGGAGAGAAAAATCCTGTTTTAGAATAGGCTAATGTTTGTTTTTTCATATAAAGCATTACTATAAGATGTAAATATAATAATCTTTGGAGGTTGCTGTGTCTTAAATTTAACATAAAAATATCAGCAATTGATTATCAAATGATTAACTTTAGTAAAATTCCAAATTATGAAAACTCTAACAAATATTAAACGTATTAGATTCATTATCAGCTTAATGCTTTTACAAACTGCTTTTATATCGGCTCAAAACAATGCACTATATTCTGGAAAAATATTAGATAAATCCAACTCTAAACCTATGCATTTAGCCACTTTAAATGTGGTGGATTCAAATATTAGCACGGTTACAAATAAAGAGGGTGAATTTATTCTAAAGCTACCTTTAGATCAAAATTTACAGTTTGTACAAGTATCTTTTTTAGGTTACCAAGCGTTACAAATAGAATTAAAAGTATTAAAAAACAACAACACCATTTATTTAAATCCTGCTTTAACACAACTAGATGTTGTAGATATTACCAAAACTAAAAATGCTAAAAAATTAGTTTTAAAAATGTTAGAACTTAAAAACGAAAATTACATAAACAAATCTACAGTAATGACTAGTTTTTACAGAGAAACTATTAAGAAAAACAATAGAAATGCCTCTTTATCTGAAGCAGTATTAAACATCCAAAAAACACCTTACACCAATTCAAGACAAGATCTAATTACAATTGTAAAAGCTCGCAAAAAAACAAATTACAGCAAATTAGACACATTAGCTTTAAAATTACGTGGCGGACCATATAGTGCATTACACACAGATTTAATTAAATATCCAGATTTTATTTTTACAGATAAAAGCTACAATGACTACAATTTTACATTTGGAAATTCAACAACTATAAATAACAGAACCATTTATGTGGTTAATTTTAAGCAAAAAGAAGCTATTACAGATGTACTTTATTATGGGAAACTATATATAGATGCAGAAACAAACGCATTAACTAAAGCAGATTACAATCTTAATCTAGATAATCCAGAGAAAGCTAGCCAATTGTTTATTAACAAGAAGCCTAACAAAGCAACTGTTTTACCTACAAAAGCTAATTATGTGGTAAATTTCTCTTCTAGTAACGGAAAATGGCATTATGCCTACAGCAATATTAACTTAGACTTTAAAGTAAAATGGAAAAGCCAATGGTTTGGTAAAAAATATAGTTTACAAAGCGAAATGGCTATAACAGATTGGGAATTTAATAACAATTATAAAATTTCTAACAGAGATAAATTAAAAACGTCAAGTATTTTTGAAGAAAAAGCAAGTGGTTTTTTAGATGAAGAATTTTGGGGAACTTATAATATTATTGAACCAGAAAAATCTATTGAGAATGCCATTAAAAAAATTAATAAACAATTAAAAAAGTCTTAATTATAACTTGATATTTTCATAGAAGTTGAAATTACGTTAACGATAGAAGTGGCATCCTTTTATAGCATTGCAGATTTTTTTTCTGCAATGCTATAAAAGATATAACGGATAGCGTGTTAAAACGCCCAAAAACAAATAGTTGCATATCTCATTTAATTGAGTACCTTTGCACTTTGAAAAAAGAACTCCTCAGAGTGAGGATTGTGTTACAAGAAGTTTTAAGGTTAAGTATTTTCGATGCGCTTCTTACTGTAACACCACACTAAGATAATGCAATTGAATACTTACTACAAGAATGAGCACATTCCAAGATTTAGGTCTTAACGAAGACTTACTAAAAGCTATTACAGACTTAAGATTTGAAACTCCAAGTGAAGTCCAAGCAAAAGCAGTTCCAATTTTATTAGCCGAAGAAACAGATTTAGTAGCGTTAGCGCAAACTGGAACTGGAAAAACTGCAGCATTTGGTTTTCCAATGTTACAGAAAATTGATATTTCTAGCCGTACAACTCAAGGTTTAATTTTATCGCCTACTCGTGAACTTTGTTTACAGATTGCCAACGAAATGAAACTTTACGGTAAATACTGTAAAGGATTAAATGTTACTGCCATTTATGGTGGAGCAAGTATCCAAGACCAAGCAAGAGAAGTAAAACGTGGCGCACAAGTAATTGTGGCTACGCCAGGTAGAATGAAAGATATGATTAAGCGTCGCTTAGTTGATATTTCTCAGATTAAATATGCAGTTTTAGATGAAGCTGATGAGATGTTAAACATGGGGTTTAAAGAAGATATTACAGATATCTTATCTCATACGCCAGACGAAAAAAACACATGGTTATTCTCGGCAACTATGCCAAGAGAAGTAGCAACAATTGCTAAAAAATTCATGTTCGAACCTAAAGAAATTACGGTTGGACATAAAAATGAAGGTTCTAAAACAGTATCTCATGAATATTACTTAGCAAATTCTCGTGACCGTTACCAAGCATTAAAGCGTTTAGCTGATGCTAATCCAGATATATTTTCAGTAATTTTTTGTAGAACCAAACGTGATACACAAAGTGTTGCTGAAAAATTAATTGAAGATGGCTATAGCGCTGGTGCAATTCATGGAGATTTAAGTCAGAATCAACGTGATATAGTAATGAAGCAGTTTAGAAATAAACAAATTCAGATGCTTGTTGCAACAGATGTTGCGGCACGTGGTATTGATGTAGATGATATTACACACGTAATTAACTACCAATTACCTGACGAAATAGAAACTTACAATCACCGTTCTGGTAGAACTGGTCGTGCTGGTAAGTCTGGTATTTCTATGGTTATTGTAAATAAAAGTGAAGTACGTAAAATTAAAAGTATTGAGCGCGTTATTAAAAAGGACTTTATTAAAAAGGAAATTCCAAACGGAATGGAAATTTGCGAAGTTCAATTAAAATCTTTAGCTGGAAAAGTACATGCTACAGAGGTTAATAATGACATTGAGCCTTACTTAGCAGAAATAAACACCTTATTTGAGGAGGACACTAAAGAAGATTTAATTAAAAAATTCTTTTCTGTTGAATTCACACGTTTCTTTAACTATTACCAAAAATCTAAAGATTTAAATGTTCAGGATAATGGTCGTGATCGCGGTGGAGATCGTGAAGGCGGACGTTCTTTTGGAGGAAACAGCAATGCAGCGCGTTTCTTTATTAACGTTGGAGAAAAAGATGGTTACGATTGGATGAAACTTAAAGACTTCTTAAAAGAAGAATTAAACTTAGGTAGAGACGATGTCTTTAAAGTGGATTGTAAAGAAACATTCTCTTTCTTTAATACTGAAAAAGAACACCAAGAGAAAGTATTAGCTTTCTTTACAGATTACAAACAAGATGGACGCTTTGTTAATGTAGAAATTACAGAAGACAAAGGTGGACGTGGCGGCGGAGGACGTAGCAATCGCGGTGGAGGAAGACGTCGTGAAGGTGGATTTGGCGGTGGAGATCGCAGAAGACGCAGTGATGGACCAAGAGGAGATAGACGTTCTTCTGGAGGAGACAGAGATAGAAGAAGTAACGATCGTGGACCTAGAAGAAGCAGTAATGATTCGCCTAGACCTGAAAGAAGAAGTAACGAAAGAAGTACATCGGAAAGAAGTTTTTCTTCTTCAGATAGACCAAGACGTTCAAGAAGATCAGACGATTAATTATCGTTTATAAATTATAAAAAAGACCAAACTAAATGTTTGGTCTTTTTTTTTGGAACTAATAAAGCTATAGTTTATTTGATCAAAACATGCATTTAATAAGTGCTATTAGTTGTTTTTAACCTCTATGTATAATCATCCATAATCCAATTAAAATCTAGACCAAGCCTAATAGCTTGGTCTTTTTTGTTAATCTTTCCTCAAAAAAATTAATTATTTAGCTTTAATAGTTATTTCTTTTCTATTTTTGAATCACATAGTATTTAAATGAAATTATTTTTATCCCTAATATTTTGCATTGTTTTAAGCAGCTCTATAGTTGCTCAAAATACAAATGCAACAAATCCTAAAGACTCTACAGATATTGCTAAAGTTGGCTTTGTAAGAGGTGTTATTATTGATGCGTCTACAGATTTACCTTTATATGGTGTAAATATTACCAACTTAAATCAAGTTGTTGGTGCTGCAACTGCTCCAAATGGAGAATTTGAACTTAAAGCAAAAGCAAACGACACCTTACATTTATCGCATATTGGTTATAAATCTGTAAAGATTAGAGTAACTAACGATTGGGTAAACAGAATTGAAAAATCTACAATATCACTTACAGAACTGGCATTAGCTTTAGAAGAAGTCGTTATTAATCAATTAAAATTAACAGGATATCTAGAAGTAGATATTAAACAAGTTACTGTAAACAACAACTACCAATACAAAATCCCAGGAATTAAAAGTGGATATGAAGCTGGTAAAAATTCGCCAGGTGCATTATCTAAAGTGTTAGGTTCAATTTTTAATCCTGTAGACTTCTTATACAATACGTTTAGTAGAAAGAGTAAACAGATGCGAAAGTTTAAGCAAATGAAGGAAGACGACGAAATCCGAAATACGCTTGCTACACGTTTTGACAGAGATATGCTAACCGCATTACTTGGTGTTACTAAAACAGATTTAGACGAAATTATTAGCCAATGTAACTATTCCAAAGAGTTTATAGATACTGCTAACGATTTACAAGTGCTTGATGCTATAAACGAATGTTACGAGGAATATAAAATCCTTAGTAAAAGTAGAAAAAAGCGTTTGTAAACTAATAGCTACAGATGAATTCTGACATCCCACTTTCTGAAATTTACTTTTACATTACAATCGTTATTTATCTTCTAGTAAGCCTTTTTATTCTTACTACAGCTGAAGATGTTAAAGATTCAGTAAGGTATAAAAAACATCAAAAATTCACATTCAGAGTTGGAACGCTTGGTATACTAATAGAGTTAATTGATTGGAATTACTTGTGTAATTTTCAATGTATTTTAATTACATTCTCCCCATTTATTACATTACTCTTAATAAAATTCATTACTATATTCTCCGAAAAAACATTTAAGAAACCTTTCTATCAAAGTTATAGAAGAAAATTATCAGATGGCTTTTGGGTTAAGAACAAAGGAGATTTAAAATATATAAATCAGTATGAGGTTTACAGTATCTTTCTAATAATAACTCCTATAATTACAATTGGTAGTTTATTTGTAATTATTGAAAAATTCTTCTGTTAATTTAATAAAAAAACTACTTCCCATTCTTCTCATAAAAACGTTCTATAATTTCTTCGTGAGATTTTATTGTTTTTTTACACCAATCTAAACGTTTTTCAAAGAGTTCATTTTCGGTTAATTGCCAATCTATATCTGTTTTCTTTAGTTTTGTAGTTACATGTTGTAAAATTATGGCTGCACTTACAGAAATGTTTAAACTCTCCGTAAAACCTACCATTGGTATTTTAAGAAAACCATCGGCTTGATCCAAAACTTCTTGAGACAAACCTTCGGTTTCTCTTCCAAAAAAGAAACATGATTTTTTAGTGACATCAAAATCATGCAATTCGCAATCGTTAGTATGTGGTGTGGTTGCTATAATTTGATATCCATTAGCTTTTAAACTTTTTATAGCATCTTTTACCGTATGGTGCCTATTTAAATCTACCCATTTCTGTGCGCCCATAGCAATTTCTCTGTCAATACGTTTAGAGTTTTTCTCTTCTACAATAGAGACTTCTTGGATTCCAAAAACATCGCAACTTCTAATTACAGCGCTTGTGTTGTGTAATTGGTACACATCTTCTGTAGCTACCGTAAAGTGTTTAGTTCTTTGCGGTAATACGTTTTGAAAACGCTTTAGTCTGTTTTCAGATAAATAACCTTCTAAATGCTCTAAAAGCTTAACATCAATCATAATATATTTTTCTAAAATTGAAATGTAATAAATAATTAGGGTTTCTTTAAAATTTATGTTGAAATATATGAGGTTTAATTAATATTGTTAACGATTTAATATTTTTTTATCTTCTATTTGTTTCGCTGAATTTCACAGAGTTTCAACAGATAATTACATGGATTTAACATGTAATATATATTCTACGTTTTTAAGAAGAATACCCTAAAACTTGAATTTGTATATTGAGGTTTCGACTACGCCCAACCTGACACAAAACTAAAATTACAACTTCTAATTAAACAGATTTATCTCCTTATGTAAGTAAAAATGGTCGATTTAAACTAAAGTCGAAAGCCTCAACCTGTCATTATTTAAAATTGAGAATAAAAAACATAATCCTACTTTTGCAAAAACGATAGAAGTGGCAGCTTTTGTAAAATTTAAATCTATGATTTTACAAAACTATAACGGATAGCGTGGTGGCTTGCCATTTGCCCAAATATTTAAACCTAATTTTAATAAAAAATCTTTATTTTTAAGCCTATGAAAAAACATATTGTGGTATTATCTGGTGCAGGAATTAGTGCCGAAAGTGGCATAAAAACCTTTAGAGATGCAAATGGTTTATGGGAAGGACACGATGTTATGGAAGTGGCTAGTCCAGAAGGTTTTGCTAAGAATCCTGAGTTGGTTTTAGATTTTTACAATCAACGTAGAAAACAGTTATTAGAGGTGGAACCAAACCAAGCACATATAGATTTAGCTTTGCTAGAAAAAACCTATAATGTGAGTATTATTACACAAAATGTAGACGATTTGCATGAACGCGCCGGAAGTTCTAACGTGATTCATTTACATGGCGAGTTGCTTAAAAGTAGGTCTGTGGTTTCGGATTTAGAGATTTACGATTGTAAAACCGATATTATTTTAGGCGATAAAAACGAAAAAGGCGAACAATTAAGACCACATATTGTATGGTTTGGAGAAAATGTGCCTTTAATAGATAAAGCGGTTGCCATTTGCGAAACTGCCGATATTTTAATTATTGTTGGAACATCTTTACAAGTTTATCCAGCAGCAAGTTTATTGCAGTTTACACCAAATTATATTCCTAAGTTTTATATAGATGCATCTCCTGCGCCTACAAATAATCCTGCAATTCAAGTGATTGCTAAAAAAGCGACTGTTGGTGTAAAAGAAGTGATTGCGTTGCTGGATTAAATTTACGTTAGATCTAATTTGAAGAAATTTTATCTATTTGACTTTGTCATTTTTTTAGGCTAACTTCGTTTAACTGCTGATATAAAACATTAAAACGATTTCATATCATCATTAACGTTAAACGAACCTCTATTTAAAGTTTATACAAGATTTTTAAATATTAATGTAAAACAGACTAGAACTCCAAACAAAAAACTTATCCGCTATAAAAACAATTCAATTATCTTTGCAGCATATTTCTAAGTTATGAGAATTGATATTATTACCGTTTTACCAGAATTACTTAAAAGTCCGTTTGAAGCTTCAATTTTAAAACGCGCTATAGATGCAGACTTGGTAGAAGTTCATTTTCATAATTTAAGAGATTATACCACTGGAAATTACAAATCTGTAGACGATTACCAATTTGGTGGTGGCGCAGGAATGGTAATGCTTATAGAACCTATAGATAAATGTATTTCGGGTTTAAAAGCAGAGCGCGATTACGACGACGTTATTTACATGACGCCAGATGGCGAAACTTTAAATCAAGGTATTGCAAACACGTTATCTTTAAAAGAAAACATTATTATTTTATGCGGCCATTATAAAGGTGTAGACCAACGTGTACGCGATATGTTTGTAACTAAAGAAATCTCTATAGGCGATTATGTACTTTCTGGTGGAGAACTTGGTGCAGCTGTTTTATGCGATAGTATTATTAGATTAATTCCAGGTGTTTTAGGTAACGAAACGTCTGCACTTACAGATTCTTTTCAAGATAATTTATTAGCACCACCAATTTATACAAGACCTAGAGAATATAAAGGTCATAATGTTCCCGAAATTTTATTTAGCGGTAATTTTCCTAAAATTGAAAAATGGCGTGAAGACCAAGCTTACCAGCGTACAAAGGATAGAAGGCCAGATTTATTAGAGGATTAATCAAATGGGTTGTAAGAACTCATTTTATAAGTCGAAAAAAACCTTAAATAAAACAGGTATAGATTACTGAGATTTAATCTTTTTATATATCTTTGCAAAATAATTTGGGTCAACCTCTGGCGATAATCGCGAATGTTGTTCTAAATCAATCAATTAAAAAATAATACAATGGAATCGTTAATTAAATTTGTACAAGACGAGTTTGTAACTAAAAAAGATTTTCCTGAATTTAGTGCTGGAGATACAATCACAGTTTACTATGAAATTCGTGAAGGAGCTAAAACACGTACTCAGTTTTTTAGAGGTGTAGTTTTACAAAGAAGAGGTTCAGGTTCATCTGAAACTTTTACAATTAGAAAAATGTCTGGAACAATTGGTGTTGAGCGTATTTTCCCTGTTAACTTACCTGCTTTACAAAAAGTAGAAGTTAATAAAAGAGGTAAAGTTCGTAGAGCAAGAATTTTCTACTTTAGAGGTCTTACTGGTAAGAAAGCTAGAATTAAAGAAGCGAGAAGAAAATAATCGTTTTTTAAACATATTTAAAAGCCTTGATATTATTTATCAGGGCTTTTTTTATACCTTTAACTTATGAGTTTACCTTTTATAGCCGATAAAGATTACCTATCTGTAGATTTTACTACAAACCATTTACAAAGAGCAGAATACGATAATTGTACATTTACCAACTGTAATTTTAAAGAGGTTTACTTATCTGCTTTTAGTTTTTTAGAATGTACGTTTATAGATTGTGATTTAAGTTTAGTTAAAATTAAAGACGCCACATTTAAAGATTGTGAGTTTAACCATTGTAAAATGCTAGGTTTTCCACTAAATGAATGTGATACCTTACTTCTATCGGCTACATTTAATCACTGCAATTTACAATTGGCATTATTTAATGACATTACATTAAAACAAACGTATTTTGATAGTTGCGAGTTTAATCAAGCAGATTTTTCTAATGCCAATTTAACCGCTTCAACGTTTAAAGATTGTAATTTTATAAATGCTATTTTCATGAATACCATTCTTGAAAAATGCGATTTTACTTCAGCCAAAAACTTTTCAATTATTCCAGAAAATAACAAGCTTAAAAACGCTAAATTTTCAAAAGACAACTTAGAAGGCTTATTACTGCATCATAAATTAATGATTTCAGAATAAAACTCTGAAAATATTACTGTTATTTTAAAAAAGTAGCTTCAATTTAGCAAATAACAAAAAGGATATTTACGCATTGATTTCACTTTAAAAAAACACTTCTTTTTTGTACCTTCGCTTCTATTAAAATAAGATTAACACTTTATATATATTATGTCAAACACTCCAAAAATTATCTATACGATTACAGATGAAGCGCCAGCTTTAGCAACACGATCTTTTTTACCAATAGTAAAATCTTTTGTTGAGCCTTCAGGCGTAAAAATAGACACTAAAGATATTTCGTTAGCTGCACGTATTTTAGCGACTTTTCCAGAAGCTTTAACAGATGCTCAAAAAGTATCGGACGATTTAGCTTATTTAGGTGATTTGGCTAAACAACCAGAAGCAAACATTATTAAATTACCAAATATTAGTGCTTCTGTACCACAATTAAAAGATGCTATTCAAGAGTTACAAGCCAAAGGTTTTGCTATTCCAGATTATCCTGAAGAAGCAGAAACGGAAGCTGATAAAACAAACAAAGCAAAATACGATAAGATTAAAGGTTCTGCTGTAAATCCTGTTTTACGTGAAGGAAATTCTGACCGTAGAGCTCCAAAAGCAGTAAAAAATTACGCTAAAAAGAATCCACATTCTATGGGCGCATGGTCTAAAGATTCTAAGACGCATGTAGCTACTATGGAAGCTGGAGATTTTGCTCACAACGAAAAATCGGTAACTTTAAAAGAAGCAACTTCTGTTTCTATAAAACATACAGATGCTAAAGGAAAAGAAACCACTTTAAAAGCTGGCTTGAACCTATTAGATAAAGAGATTATTGATGCTACTGTAATGAGTAAAAAAGCATTAATAGAGTTCTTAGAAGAGCAAGTTGAAGATGCTTTAGATAAAAACGTATTGTTTTCTTTACACATGAAAGCAACCATGATGAAGGTTTCTGATCCAATTATTTTTGGTCATGCTGTACGTGTGTATTTTGATGATTTATTCAAGAAGCACGGAAAATCTTTCAAGAAAATTGGTGTTGATGTAAATAATGGTTTTGGAAACTTATTAAGTAAATTAAACGAATTACCAAAAGAGGAACGTGACCAAGTAAGAGACGATATTCGTTATGCTTTAGATCACGGACCAGAATTAGCTATGGTAAATAGCGATAGAGGAATTACAAATTTACACGTACCAAGTGATGTAATTATTGATGCTTCTATGCCTGCAATGATTAGAACGTCTGGTCAGATGTGGAATGCTGAAGGTAAGCAACAAGACACAAAAGCAGTAATTCCAGATAGTAGTTATGCTGGAATTTATACGGCAACAATAGATTTCTGTAAAGCTAATGGCGCTTTTGATCCTACAACTATGGGAACTGTTCCTAATGTTGGATTAATGGCTCAAAAAGCTGAAGAATATGGATCTCACGATAAAACATTTGAAATGGCTTCTGCTGGTAAAGTTGAAGTTATTGATGCTAAAGGAAAGGTATTAATTTCTCACGAAGTTGAAGAAGGCGATATCTGGAGAATGTGTCAAGTAAAAGATGCACCAATTCAGGATTGGGTAAAGCTTGCAGTTACACGTGCTAAAGCGTCTAATACCCCAGCAGTTTTCTGGTTAGACGAGAAAAGAGCTCATGATGCACAAGTGATTAAAAAAGTAAAAACATATTTAAAAGATCACGATACTACTGGTTTAGAAATCCAAATCTTATCGCCAATTAAGGCTACAGAATTTACTTTAAAACGTGTAAAAGCTGGAAAAGATACTATTTCTGTAACAGGAAACGTATTACGTGATTACTTAACAGATTTATTCCCAATTTTAGAATTAGGAACATCGGCAAAAATGTTATCTATTGTACCATTAATGAATGGTGGAGGATTATTTGAAACTGGTGCTGGTGGATCTGCTCCAAAACACGTAGAGCAATTTACAACTGAAAACCACTTACGTTGGGATTCTTTAGGTGAATTTTTAGCGTTAGCAGTATCTTTAGATCACTTTAGTTTAACACATAGTAATCCTAAAGCTAAAATTTTAGGTGATGCCTTAGATGATGCGACTGAAAAGTTATTAGAAAATAAAAAAGGACCAAGTCGTAAGGCAGGAGAATTAGATAACCGTGGAAGTCACTTTTATTTAGCAATGTATTGGGCTGAAGCTTTAGCAAACCAAACAGAAGATGCTGAATTACAGAAGCAATTTGCAAAAGTAGCAGACGATTTAAAAGCTAACGAAGCTAAAATTGTGTCAGAATTAAATGATATTCAAGGTAATGCTGTTGAAATTGGTGGTTATTATATGCCAACTGAACTTTTATTAGTTCAAGCAATGAATCCAAGCGAAACTTTAAAATCTGTTTTAAGTCAGTTAAAATAAATCGTTAAACAAAACATTTAATATACTGTTAAAAGCGCCTTTTAAGGCGCTTTTTTGTTTAGTTTTATGCTGAAGTTATTTTCATATAAAATAGTTTTATTAATATACATTAACCGATACAAATGTTCAATTTTATAATTTTGAAGAAAATAAATAATCCTAAATGCTAAATTTAAAACACGTTCTCACAGTTCTGTTTTTAACATGTATAAATCTACATGCCCAAGAAAACATTACACTTAGCGGAAAAATAACAGAAGAAAAAACAAATGAAACTTTAATTGCTGTAAACGTTATTATTCCAGAATTAAATACTGGAGCAGTAACTAACGAGTATGGGTTCTACTCTATCACAGTTCCAAAAGGGACATATAATTTACAAGTCTCTTTCATTGGTTTTGAAACTGTAACAAAATCAATAACATTGACAGAAAACACAACCGAGAACTTTAAACTTTCTGAAAGTATTGAGAATTTGGATGAAGTTGTGATAACCTCAAACATAGAAAGATTAAATCTTAGGACACCACAAATGAGTGTAAATACACTTAAGGCAAGTACTATAAAAGATATTCCTGTGGTTTTTGGTGAAGCAGATGTTATAAAAGCCATTACACTTTTACCTGGAGTTACTAATGCTGGCGAAGGTAGCAGCGGATTTAACGTTCGTGGTGGCGCAGCAGATCAAAATTTAATTTTATTAGATGAAGCTACTATTTATAATTCATCGCATTTATTCGGTTTTTTCTCTGTTTTTAATCCTGATGCAATAAAAGATATTAAACTTTATAAAGGCGGAATTCCTGCCAGATATGGTGGACGCGTTTCTTCGGTTTTAGATATTTATCAAAAAGAAGGAAACAGTAATAACTTTAGTATGAATGGAGGAATTGGTTTAATTTCCAGTCGTTTATTGGCAGAAGGACCAATAAAAAAAGAAAAAGGTTCGTTTCTAGTTGGAGGAAGATCTTCTTATGCACATTTGTTTTTGCCTCTTTTTGATAACAATAATATAGCCTATTTCTACGATTTAAACACAAAACTTAGTTATAAATTAAACGAGAAAAATAATATTTATTTATCGGGTTATTTTGGTCGCGATTTGTTTAAAATATCGGATAGTTTTGAAAACATATACGGAAATACAGTAGTTAACTTTAGATGGAATCATTTATTTTCGGATAAATTATTTTCAAACTTATCTATAATTTATTCAGATTATTTTTACGGATTAGATCTTAATTTTGTTGAGTTTAATTGGGTTTCAGGAATAAAGAATTTCAATATTAAATACGATTTTAAACATTATATAAATAATAATTTTAAACTTCAATATGGTTTAAATAGTATCTATCATAATTTTAATCCTGGAAAAATTGAGCCATCAACAGGTTCTTCAGGAATAAACGAACAACAATTAATTAAAAAATATGCATTTGAAAATGCTGCATATATAGATGCTGAACATGAAATTTCGGATAAACTAACTCTTTCTTATGGTTTAAGATTAAGTTCATTTTTAAGGTTAGGTCAAACCGAATTGAATAATTACGAAAACAATAATCCAGTAGAATATAATTCGACATTTGGTATTTATCAGAAATCAGATCCAACAAGTGTTTCAACATATAATAGAAACGATGTTATTTCAAAATTCGCCAATTTAGAACCTAGATTTGCGGCGTCATATAGGCTAAATAATAGTTCTTCTGTAAAAGCAAGTTATAATAGAATGAGCCAATATTTACATTTATTATCTAACACAACATCGCCTACACCTCTAGATATTTGGACACCAAGCGGAAAATATGTAAAGCCACAATTATTAGATCAAGTGGCTTTAGGTTATTTTAAAACCTTTAAAAACAACACATATTCACTAGAAGTTGAAACATATTATAAAACCATTCAAAACAGAATAGATTATATAGATGGTGCAGATCTTATTGCTAATGATGCAATAGAACAAGTTATTTTAAATGGTGAAGCCAGAGCTTACGGATTAGAATTTTTACTAAAAAAAGAAAAAGGCAGATTTAAAGGTTGGTTAGCATATACATTATCTAAATCCGAACAAAAAACTGCTGGAAGAAACGCTAATGAGCCAGGTATTAACAAAGGGAATTGGTACAATACAGCTTACGATAAAACACACGATATTTCATTTACAGGAAGTTATGACTTTAATAAAAAGTTGAGTTTTAATGCCAATTTTATACTTCAAACAGGACAACCAACCACGTATCCAAATGGTCAATATCAATATAATGGTATTAGTTTTCCAAGCTATAGTAGCAGAAACGAAAATAGATTACCAACCTATAACAGGTTAGATGTTTCTTTAAACTACACACCTAAACCAGATAAAAAAACTGGTTGGCAAGGATCTTGGGTTTTTGGTATTTATAATATTTATAATCGATATAATGCAGCGTCTATTAGCTTTGGAGAAAATAGAATGAATGGAAATAATGAGGCAACTCGTTTGTCTATCTTCGGAATTGTGCCATCTGTAAGTTATAATTTTAAGTTTTAATTATTATGAGAAAATATATCATATTATTAGTAATAAGTCTTTCATTTTTCAACTGCGAAGAAGTAATAGACGTAGAAGTACCATCAGCTCAAGAACGCTTAGTTGTAGAAGCATCTATAAATTGGTTTGATGGTACTTTAGGAAACGAACAAGTTATAAGGTTAACAAAATCTGCGCCTTATTTTGATACAGAAATTCCTGCAGCTTTAAACGCAACTGTAACAGTAACAAATAGCACCAATACAGTATTTAATTTTATAGATATAGCAAATAACGGCGAATATATTTGTTCAGATTTCATACCCGTTTTAAACGAAACATACACTCTAAATATTAGCTATGAAAACGAAACTTACGTTGCTACAGAAACACTAAAAGCTGTAACTCCAATAGATTATATAGACCAAAATAATGAAGGAGGATTTTCAGGAGATGAAATAGAAATTAAAGCCTATTATACAGATCCATTAGACGAGGAAAACTTTTATTTTTATCAATTTGATACTAATATTTCAGTTATACCAACACTAGAAGTTTATAACGATGAATTTACAAATGGTAACCAAATTTTCGCTTTTTTTACTGAAGAAGATTTAGAAACACAAGACGAGCTAAACATTACACATTTTGGGGTTTCTAAACAATTTTATGAATATATGAATTTGTTGTTACAACAAAGTAATCAAGATGGTGGCGGCCCCTTTCAAACTCAACCTGCAACTGTAAAAGGAAATTGCGTTAATACAACAAACTCAGAGAACTATCCATTTGGATACTTTAGATTATCACAAGCATTTAAAACCACTTATATAGTAGAATAATAATGGCGTTTCCCTATCGGGTCGTGTCATCCGCTATATCTTTTTTTATTCTTAACAAGTTTAGGTAACTGTTTATAAATTAAGTGCTTTTTTTATTAAAAAAGACAATTCTTTAAATAGAAAAAAAAGATGCCGCTACTACCACTAACGCAAACAAAACTGTATTTTTACAACATGGACTTTATCAAAACTACAGAACAAGACTCTAAATACAATAATTTAGAAAAAATGAGTTTAAATGAACTTTTAGTTAATATTAATAACGAAGATAATTTAGTACCTAAAGCCGTAAAAAAAGCTATACCACAAATCGAAACTTTAACTCAGATAATAGTGACAAAACTAAAATCAGGTGGAAGATTATTCTATATGGGAGCAGGAACAAGTGGAAGGCTAGGTGTTGTAGATGCATCAGAATGTCCACCAACGTTTGGAGTTTCTTATGATTTAGTAATTGGGATAATAGCTGGAGGAGAAAAAGCTATTAGAAAAGCAGTAGAAAACGCCGAAGATTCTAAAACACAAGGTTGGAAAGATTTGAACGAATATAACATCTCAGACAAAGATGTTGTAATCGGAATAGCGGCATCTGGAACTACACCTTATGTGATTTCTGCATTAGAAAAATGTAATTCAAACAATATTATAACTGGTTGTATTACTTGTAATCAATCAAGTCCGTTGTCTAAAACAGCAAAGTATCCAATTGAAATAACCGTAGGATCTGAATTTCTTACAGGAAGTTCAAGAATGAAGGCAGGAACTGCACAAAAATTAGTACTAAATATGATTAGTACAAGTACTATGATTCAATTGGGAAAAGTAAAAGGGAATAAAATGGTAGATATGCAATTATCTAACTCAAAGTTAATTCAACGCGGAATTAACATGATTACTGAAGAATTAAATATATCAAATACTCAGGCTAAAAAACTACTTTTAGAGTACAAAAATGTTAGAACTGCAATAAACAATTACAATGGAAACTAAAAGAACAAACAAAGAAGTATTAGCTGAAGGACTAAAGAAATTGGGAATAGCATTAATTTTACTATTTTCAGGACCAACATTACTACATATTGTATTAACAAATAAAGAAAAACCATTCTTTATTCCTTTATTTATCATTGCAATAATAATCTGTGCTTTAGCTGTTTATTTTATATTTAAAGGAATCAAAACCTTAATATCAAGCTTATTTGATTAGGGTATTTTGATTGATCCCAAACTGCATATCTTTCTCAAGTATATTATTTTGGTTATTGATTTGATATAATAAATAACCAATAGTAGCTAAGTGATGAGTAGTATGACTTTCAGCAGAGGCTAA
>Ga0105354_1000163_pt1 | contig 41722 bp, 48 predicted proteins | sample GOMGulsemesocosm_FD_83658 | JGI IMG/M metagenome (GOLD analysis project Ga0105354, IMG submission 83658) | Methane-oxidizing microbial communities from mesocosms in the Gulf of Mexico - GOM9B Gulf of Mexico | ecosystem: Environmental > Aquatic > Marine > Cold seeps | place: USA: Gulf of America...
ATAATAATAGTAAGGCCATATTGGAAGATGACAGATGGCTCAATATTGTTGAAAAAGGCTTAAAAACGATTGAATATTTAAAACCTATTGTTAATCGTTATGACCGAGGTCTATTGACTTAATGATAAAAACGCAACCCAACAACACCTATAAATAATACGGTTTTTGGTGTTTAATCCAAAGGTTTGAGTACTTTTACTAATATCGCCAAATCTTTTAATTTGGCTTTTATAAAACGACAAAATTAAAATCAAAACAAAAAGCTTATGGCTTGTGTCGACACGAAAATTCGCGGATTTTCTGCCCCGCACTATTCATAGCTAAACGTTGTGTGTAATACCAAAATTTGAGCAAAAAAAGAATGACTATCGAATTATTAGAAATTAAAAAAGAGGTTTACGACAAGTGTGAATTGCAAATTTCTGAGTTTGAATACGAATCTGAAAGTACAGAATATATAGCTTGTAGTTTTAAACTTAACGGACTGAATATAATTTGTAGAAGCGCAAAAATAACACAAAAAAAAACTGGTCAGTTTGTGACATTTTGGAAAAGGAACGTAAATGGCCCAATAGAGCCATTTTATGAAACCGACAATATAGACTTTTATGTTGTGAATGTGCGGAATAAAAATAAACTTGGACAATTTGTTTTTCCAAAATCAATGTTGATTAAAAATGGTATTATCTCTACAGATAAAAAAGAAGGAAAAAGAGCTTTTCGAGTTTACCCTCCTTGGGATATTGTACAAAACAAACAAGCGGAACGAACTCAAAAATGGCAACTAAATTATTTTTATGAGACTGGGAAATTTACTGATTATAAAAAAGTAAAAGAATTATACAAAAACATATAAGTACTCTTAAATGAATATAATTTCAACTAAAAATATAAATAAACTTTTTTATATCGCTCTTATTCTTGCTGTAATAATTTTTATGCTTCCCATCGAGTATAGGATGGGAGTTTATACACCAAATATTATTGGATATTTACTTGTATTAGTTATCCTACCCTTGATTCTTATTTCTTATCTGTATTCAATTTATCTTGATATTATCAGAAAGAATGGAATTAAGCATTTTGTCATAAGAACAATACTATTAGCTATTTCAATTGCATTAGTTTTTTGGTTTTCTAGTCAAATAAATTAAAAACTACACACAACAACACCTATAAATAATACGGTTTTAGGTGCATAATCCGAGAAGTAAGTTTATATTTACAATCATCGCCAAATCTTTTAATTTGGTCTTTAGAAACAAAAAAATAAAAACAAAACCGAAAAGCTTATGGCTTGTGTCGATACGAAAATCCGCAGATTTTCTGCCCCGTACTATTCATAGCGAAACGTTAGCAAAAATTAGAACAAACATCGATGAAGAAATTAGCAATACTACTTATTCTAATCACATTTGGTCAAGAATTATATTCTCAAAAACTATTGACATCGTGGAGTCAGCAAGATATCGAGAATTACACAAAAGAAATGTATGATGACGCACAAAAGCTTACAACGACTGAACTTCTTGCTAAAAACATAAATGATGATAGTTGGAGTTTAGTTTTTTTGACTTTAAATGCATCAGTCAATAATTATAAAGAAAATGAAGATTATTTAATTGAGCTTGCGAAACAAATTACAAACGTTGAGGGAACTAAACTTGAGGGAACAAGTCGATTAATAATTTGGGATAGAATAATAACTGGAGATATTATTTTTGAGGGAAAAGGTCTGGTATTATCCAATGATTTATACAAAGTTGGAGGAAGAGCAAATCAAATATTGCAAAACTTAACAAATAAGAATTTTGGATACGTGAACATAAACTCAACCAAAGAAGAACTAACCAAACTTCAAGAAAATTGGTTAAAATACTTGTCAGACAAAGTTGTTCAGGAATTTAGTCCAATCGAATATCCAAATGCAAAAATAGCAGAAGTGAGTAGTTTAAATGCTATTCAAGCTTTAATCACCTCATTGCAAGACAATCCAAAAAAAGATACCATAACCAAAAACTGCTTACAAAACGTTTATAAGTTGGAAGAAATGCCAAAAGAAAAAGGCTCATCAGCAAGTTATTGTAACCCTGACACATATACTTATGGATATTTAGGTATGTTGTTCGGAGATGAAAAAATTGACGAAAAGAAAGACTCTAAATGGTGGCTAGATTTTTGGACTGAAAACTACAATAAGCTCAAGTGGAATAATGATTTAGGAATTTACGAAGTAGGAAAATAACTTTTGCTAACAACACCTATAAATAATACGGGTTTTGGCGCTTAAACCGAAGGTTTGTGTACATTTACAATCATCGCCAAATCTTTTAATTTGGCATTTATATAAGAAAAAATAAAAGCAAAATATTTATATTTAGCTAAGTAATAAACCGAAACGATAGTGCTTATTTATTGCCCTACGTTTCTTATACTAAACGTTAGCATACATTATGAAATGGAAAATAAAATTTTAAATATATTATCCAAAATCGCTTTCTTAGCTTTAGGATATTTTGTCATTTTTGAAAAGGAAAATTATGAGTTACTATTGTTACTTCTATTTATTCCATATTTAACGACCACAATAATTAATTATCGGAAATTTGAAAAAATCACCAAAGACAACAATTATATAATGCTTTCAAAAAGTAATTATGATTATGGTAATTTTATCATCGTAGGTTTTATAGTATTTATATGTATTAGAGATTTAACTATTTATACCGGAATTTTGCTTGCGATATCTCTTGTCTTTTTATTTTTAGAATATACCATGTCTAAAAGACGAGTTTTGACACTGAGTAAATCTGGAATTAAAGAAATTAGCAAGAAAAAAGATAGAACTTTAGACCAAATTACTTGTTTTGACATTAATAGTAACAACGTTGAATTAATATTTAATGAAATTGAGATTCTTCAGATTAATAAAAATGAATTAATAAACCCCAGTTGGGAGAATTTTGTAGCTCAAATGACGGAATTAAAAACATATGCTAACAACACCTATAAATAATACGGTTTTCGGTCTGTAATTCGAGACGTAAGTGTATCTTTACTTTTTCGCCAAATCTTTTAATTTGGCTTTTATAAAACGACAAAATTAAAAACAAAACACAAAAGCTATGGCTTGTGTCGATACGAAAATCCGCGGATTTTCTGCACCGTACTATTCAGAGCGAAACGTTAGGCACAATGACAATGAGAATTTCAAAATACATAGAATTTGTTTTAAGCCTGTTGGTGTTTACAATTTGGTTTATTTATTTTACTATAGTAGAGGAGAATGCCAGTTTAATTTCTATAGTGATTTTAATATCAACGGATTTAATAATAAAATTGGGGTTTAAAATATATTCAAATAAACTTCTTTCCCTAGGTACGATTGTAAAAATCAGTCAAAAGGAATCCAGATGGAACCAAATATTAAATATAACTTCTCTTATAGCGATAATAGTTTTCGCCTGTTATATTTTTATAGACTTAGAATTCTCTTTTTCAAATAATCCTGAGATTATCCTACTTCTATATATTGGTCTGTCCTCCCACCTATTTCTAGATAAAAAAGGAGATTTTTACATTGATAAAATGGGACTTATTCAACCAGAAATTTTAAAAAAGAATTATAATTGGGATGAAATTGATGATTTCCATTTGACCAACAACGCTGTTTCTTTTATAATAAACAGCAAAGACTACGTGGTAGATATCACTGATGAGACTAAGACCAAGATAACGGAGTTAACTAATCCAATAGATAAAAAAAGTGCCTAACAACACCTATAAAATTTTACGAAATCTGACTTAATAAAAATGCGGAACTGAACGCAGAAAATCACTCTGGCGGAATTTAGCAAGTTGCGGATTTGCTCACTCGGTCGGAACTGAAAAAAATACGGAATCTGACTTGACAAAATACGTAACCGAAACACAGAAACCACTCTTGCGGAATTTAGCAAGATGCGGAATATCTCACTCTGTCGGAACTTAAAAAAATGCGGAATCTGACTTGATAAAAAAACGGGACCAAAACGCAGAAACCACTCTTGCAGAAAATAGCAAGTTGCGGATTTGCTTACTCAGTCGGAAATGAAAAAGTTTGCGGAATAAAATGCAATCGGACTTCACTCAGTCGCAGAAAAAGAAAAACAACGAAATCCCAACAAAGTGTATAAAACATAGCTAATAATTACTTAACTTAAAGGTTCACTCCTATTTGCAAAGTCCGCCAAATATAAAATTTGACATTTAAAACTTAAAAATTAAAAGCAAAATATTTATATTTGGCTAAGTATTTATCTGAAACGATAATGTCTTTTTACACGCTACTTTTCATACACAAACCGTTGGCAAATATTTGACGCAACCTTTCACGAAAATCATCATCTATAGATAAAAGAGTTTATGAATAAAATTATATTTTTATTATTGGCTTTTTCACTTTTCCAATCTTGTCAAGTTGACGACAGTGCTAAAGGATGTAATGAAAATTGCACTTCTGTAATTGGCAGAGTAGTTAGAGCAGATAACACTGGAATATCAAATATTAAAGTAGCATTTTCATTCGTTCAGTTTGTGCCATATAACTATACGAGAAATATTGCGGAAACATATACTGATGAAAACGGAAACTATGAAATTATTGGATTTATAGAAGACCGAGAATTAGGTATAAATGAAAATTTCAGTTGATATAGAACAAATTGAAAATGCATTAGACGACAATTTCCTAAAACCTTCCGAATTACTTCAAGAAGTTGTTCCACGAGTAGATGAAATTGTTATATCTGGTATTACAAACAGAGAACAGATTGAAATAGTAGATTTTATAATTCCGTTTAAAAGTGATTTAACAATCAACCTAAATAATTACCAACCTATAGAACAAATTGACCGTTTTAGTTTTGAAAATAGAGTTGAATATGGTTTTGAGCATCAAAAAATCCTCGTAAAATTTGACCGAGTAGAAGAAGTAAGCGGGCAATTCAATTTTTCGACAGGAATTGGTATTAATGAATTAAGGGTATACAAAACAAAAAATGCTATTGACGCAACCGAAATTCAAGAAATTAATATTATCGAAAACCCATCGAACATAATTTTGAACTTTGAATATTAAAAAAACGATTTGCCAACAACGTGTATAATCAATTGCTGGTTCAGTGTGTACTCGGAAAATCCTAGCGGATTTTCCTCTGGTTAGGTTTCTTTTACTAACTTAGTTCTTGCCAACGCAACTAACCATACACGAAGACGTTACAAATCATTAAACCCAAGGAAACGAAACTTGATGTTTATAAATTATAACTCCCCTCCTTTTCTATTCAAATTCTAATGGAATCTTCGTGAGATAACTTAAAAAACCTCTAATCTTTTGACTTAGAGAGTTTTTTGTTTTTACAGTGTTTTTTTTGTACCCTATTTGCACCAAGTTATTTCTATTTAGTTGTTTTACTTCTCCACTCGCTAACAATACCCACGGATTCACATGTCCTTATAACCTAAAGAACTTTCCTTTACGGGTGATTCTAAAACGATCGAAGCCTAATTGTTTCAATAAGGTTTTACCAGCTGCTTTTAAACTCTTAGCGCCTTTTACATTACCTCGTTTTACGACTCGCATGGCTATTCTATCTTTTATAAAGTTTTTTTTTTGTAAAACAAAAAAGCCATAGTATCTAAACTATGACTCTTACCTTACTATTTTAAATTTTAAAAATCTTCGTAAAACTCCGTTTTCACCTCACTTCTTTCAAAATCAAAACCTGTCAAACCAGATTCCTCTATCTTGTTTTTTAGTCTCTCAGAAACCCAAATATTCATGTCTAATTTTGACTTAAATAAGTCTATAGGTTTTGTGATAGTGACTTTTAGAGGCACTATTTCAGGTAATATGTTTTTTTCAAAAAAGATTTCTCTTGATTTATCACTTAATTCTTTCTGAGAAGAGAATTTTATTTCTTCGGTCAATATATCGTCTTCAAATATTCCAAATGTCGATTTTGAATAATCTATAAACCCTTCTGTACTTAAAATACTTGATAGTCATATCTATTGTTCTTATTTGTAATAACACAATCTAATAATTTACTTTCCTCTACATTGAAATCGCTTAAAACATTAACTAAACGTTTACTTATAAAATGTCCATTGTTCCCAAAAAAATGACTACTCATAAGGTCTGTCATTTTTGCATGTTTATGAGTTTTAAACTTCTTCATATCTATTTCGCTACTAATATGTTCAGAAGTAAACCCTTGATATAAATCCAACCTTTTTTTATCAATATTTTCAGTATCTATGAACTCTATTATTTGAGTTAAAAATTCTCTATCACTGACTTTTCCAATTTCATCAGCATCCATAGATGTTCCCAATTTATAATAATTTATTTTATTCATTTTATAATACAATATCGTTTAATTTTATTTTTTTCTCTAAAGGTAAAGATTTATTAGTTTCTATTAATTTATCTAAAAATTAAAATAATTTCGTAAGATTCATAGACTTTTAGCCAGCTATTGGAATCGATACGCAGACTGAATAACTGAACGGAGTAGTACGTGAATAATATTGAGAAGTATCATGTAGTAAATTAGACGCCCAAGGCGGAATCAGAATGTTGTAAAAGTAAAACATAAATTATGGAGTAATATGTGAGATAGATAACGGCTGGATGAATAATAAAAAACCCGTTGCTAACAACACCTATAAAATAATACGGGTTTTGGTGATTAATCCTAAGGTTTGTCTATATTTATGGTGTCGCCAAATCTTTTAATTTACTCACCTCCTTTCTATTTCAAATAAAGGTGTTCATGATTTGAAAATTGGCTTTTATAAAACGACAAATTAAAATCAAAACAAAAAGCTTATGGCTTGTGCCGACACGAAAATCTGTTGATTTTCTGCACTGTACTGTTCAGAGCGAAACATTAGGCATCATTAAAACAAAACCCCAGATGAACAAAAACATTTATATTTTAATCTCTATTATTTTATTTCTATTTTTAACTTTTAGTTGCAATGACAGCAATGAAGATTCTGAACCTGAATTAGAAACTTTTCTTTGTTGTGGAGAAAATCCTTTTGAAAACTCTAACATTGATAATTTAGACCAAACATTAGGAGAAATTGAAGCTTTCGGGATGTTTACACCAAATGGAGATGGTATTAATGATCACTTCGAAATTCAAAATATTGAGTTTTACGAAAACAATACAGTCACAATTTACGACTTAGAAGATAATGTAGTATTTGAAACTCAAAGCTATAATAACGTTGACGAAACAGTTTATTGGCAATCATCTCAAAACGCATTTAAGGGGGTAGATCAATCGACTAACGCTGAATTAGCATTTGGCTCGTACAAGTATAAAATCGTAATTGAAAATGAAAGTACTTTTTTAGAATATGGATATGTATGCTTTATTAGAGAACCTGAACAAGCAAATGGAATAAACTTCCATGCATGTATTGATAGTGAAGCTCCTGACGCAATAATTCATTAAAAACTACAGGTAACAACACCTATAAACAATACGAGTTTAGGTATGTAATTCGAGACGTAAATGTATATTTACATTCATCGCCAAATCTTTTAATTTACTCTCCTAAAATTTATTTTTTAAGAGGTATTAGTGATTTGAAAAATGATTTATAACAATACTAAAAAATTCTACTTCCTGTCTTATTCCATTCATAACTAAACATTGCATAGCGCTAGCAAATGAAAAAAAAGATATTCCTTTTTTTAATAATTATTAGTTTTACCAACTCTTATGCACAAAGTAGCGTTTTATATACTCTTACTCACACGCCAAACTCCAAGAAAATAAAAATTGAACTCGAATTTGATGTTGTAAGTACCAATACTGCTAAATTAGTAATTCCAAGAAGTGGACCAGGAACTTATGACCTCACCAACTATTTATCCTTTATTGATAATGTAAAAGGTTACTCTGTTTCAGATAAAGTATTAAAAGGGGCTATTGGAGATGGTTCTTTTTTCTTATTTAAAGAAAAAGATAAGTTTCTAAAAAAAATTAGTTATGAGGTGGATATAAAAAAAATGGAATTGAATTTGTTAGGAGGTTTTTCTAGCTCTAAAATGAGAGAAAATTATCTTGGTCTGTTGGGATATTCAGTTTTTGGTTTTGTTGAGAGTCTTGAAAATCGACCAATAGTTTTGAATATTAAAACCAATAAACAGTGGCCAATTTTCAGTACTTTAAAACCTTCAATTGAAAGAAAAAAAGGTGCTGAGATTTATGAAATAGATAACTTTTCTTTGTTAGCAGATGCACAATTCCTGCTTGGAAACTCTGTTCAGGTTTTTCAGGTGAAAGAATCCAAAATTCCTTTGTTTGTTGCAACTTATACTGAAACACCGATTAATATAGAGGAAATTGGCAGAAGAGGTTTACTTGCACTTAACGGATTGGCTGATTATTTTGGTTATATCCCAATGCCTCATTATAGTATGTGTTATGAGTTTATTAAACCCATTTCAGACGAGCATAACTATGGCTTCTCAATGGAACACTTAAATAGTATGACAGCTAGTTTAAGTATTTCGAGTGCAATTGTAGCATACAAACAAAACGCTAAAATTGGTGGAATCGTTCATCATATGGGACATTCTTGGATTCCGTTGCGTTCATACGGAACTGGATATCATCCTTTTGAATGGCAAACAGCACCTACAATTGAAACTATCTGGTTAAATGAAGGTTTTATTTGGTATGTAGCATTTTACAATATATTGAGTTATAAACCAATTCTATCTTTTTTTAAAGAAACACTCAATAAAGCTCCAGATTATATTCAAGAAAAATCCTTAAAAAATTTATCAATATTAGGCTCCTCACAATACTCCTTAGATTTTAGGATAGGTGAAAATTTATTTTCAAGAGGTGCACTGCTAGCACACGACCTTGATATCTTAATACAAAAAGAAACTGAAGGCAAAAAATCGTTTAAAGATGCTATTCTTGGATTATTAAAATGGACTGAAAATAATAAAAGAGCATTTGAATATCAAGAAATTGAACCAATAATGTCTAATTCAACAGGAGTTGACCTAAGTGAAATTTGGAGTAATTGGCAGAAACCCAGAAGTAAATCAAAGATTTAAAAATGGAATTAAAAGTAATTGATAAAACTGATTTTGAAGTTTCCGACAACCGAAATAAAACAACTGTATTTGAGTTTAACGACTCAAAATATGAATTGATTCTTGACAATATTCAAGGAATTAGAATGTCAGTTTATGTATATTATGATGTAAAGTTTTTTAAGAATGAGAAGTTGATTTTATCAGATGAAATGCAAAAACCAGATAGGTATTATGACCCTGTTTCGTCCAATAAAAGATTTGTTTATATTCCACTAAAAGGAGATCAAGAAATAGTCAATTTAGAAAGCGAGCAGAAAATTAAAAGTTCTGTTGTATGGTTTAATGGGAACATCTTCAATCGTTCATCTACAAAAATGATAATTAATGGGGCGAATGATTTTAAAGTTATTGATTTAGTAAGTATGAAAGAAATATTTCATTTATCAGAAGAAAAGGAATATCTAACTGATGCCTTTTTTGTTAATGACAATCTAATATGGAGGTTTACAGCAGATGGAGATATTTCTGAACTAAATTTAGAAACTTTAAAACAAACAATTACAACTATTGAGTTACCTTTTACAATGTTTGGAATTCATTTAAGGAAATATAAAAGTTTAATTGATAAAAAACACATAAATTGTTAGTGTGTTTGACATTAAGGAATGTCAACCGAAACCTTTCCGTTTAAAATATCTCCATTGTTAAAAGTCGTATTACAGAAAATTAATGTTATTGTTACTCCATCATTATCAACAAATAATTCAGTTTCAGAAGTAGAATAATATTCAATCCATACTTGATTACTAGATTTTACAAGCTCTTTTTCAATGTTAGAAATATCAAATCCGCCTTCTACACCAAAATATTGCCCTGTTTTTGGATAACCATTATTCAATTCATTAAAATGAACTCTAATTATATTGGGCCAACCCCCAAATTGAAATTCAATGTTTCCTTCATCACAGCAATTTGGATCATTAATTTCTACATTAGCACTATTCCATATTCCTGCAATACTATAATAATTGTCTTGTGAATAAGTACAAGCTATAGCAGAAGTAGTGAATGAATTCCAATTATATTCTTTTGAAGCTCCATTTTTAGTATAAGCAGTATAATAATAAGTTGTATTAGGCTCTAGTGAGTCAATATTATGACTAAAATTATAGGTACCTGTATAATACTCTACATTATCAGTAAGTTCAATTATCTGATCGTTAGTTGAATCATTTTGATCTCCTGCTCTAAGAATAAAGCCGACTTTATAAGTATCTACTTCTCGAAAAACAATATTTGATTGATCAATAAAACCATTGAGTCTTACAGAATTCTGGGAAGTATAAGTAGTATATGATCTAACATAAGGAGCATCATAAAGTACTCCTTCATCTTGGTCATCATTACTACAAGAACTCATAATACATATAATAGATAGAAAAACAAGTAATTTTTTCATATTGTACAGTTTTGCTGTTAGTTACGAAACTACTGATTTTTAATCACTATACAAGCCCTCAAAACAATAACTAATTATAAGTGATACCTTACGTTTTCGTTTATTGAAAACTGATTTTTCAAACGATATTATTTTACGTTTAAATAAAAATTAAATAACTAAAACTAATAAATTATAAGAATATTAGGATGAGTTGTTGACTAAAGTTTTGGCTAAATCAAAAGTATTGTCAATAATACCAAACTACTTTATAAAACATCCTTTTTATTTCGTAAGCTAAAAATTAGCCTTTAATATTTTTTTCAATCCTTTAGTTTTTATTTAATAGGTTGTATAAGTCCTAAACCCTCTAATGATTGTTTCAATTGTGCTTGATCTTCCCAAAACCTATTCTCAATTTTTTGTACTATTAAATCAAACTCAGGATGGGTTTTCAAGGGTTTCATGAGTGAGTCTTTTTCTAAAAATAATAAAATCCAATATTGGTAATTATTTTTAGATGCGAATATTTTTAATTGTTCAATTGCTAAATCAAATTTACCTTCTTGTACATATTTAGAGGCCAAACTAGCAGGTTGATATATAGATTGATCATTCTCACAATATTTTGAATAAGCACTAAAGTAATCGGTAGCTTGTTCATTTAGTCCCATTTTCTCAAAAACAATTCCAATTTTAAGATCTTCTTGTGGGTAAATATCTAGATTATTTTCCTTTTTAATTTTTACAAATTTCTCATAGTAATAGTAAGCACTGTCATACTTTTCTTGGAAATAATACAATTTAGCTACATCCTGCATAATATCCATACGCGTAGTATCTTTTTTCCATTCCTTAACCAACAACTTTGTAGCTTTATCCAAGTTTTGGTGTTGTGCATATTGGATGAATATTTTTAAATAAGACGAATAATTATTTTCAGGATTATAATCTAGCGATAAATTTATATACTTAAGTGCTTCATTTGTAAAACCAGTTTGAATGAATGCATTACTAAGGTTTAAATAAATATAGCTTTTACCAATTGAATCATTCGCAGCAATATCAAGCTGTATCCCTTTTAATGCATACTTCAGGTGCTTTGCAGTATTCGGAATGCTGTTAGCATATAAGATTGAAAGTATATTAACCACAGACGATGAATTAGGATTATACTCCAAAGCTTTTTCTAAATGCGGTATCGCATATCGAAACTCTTTATTATTTATGTAGTAAAGAGCCTTAGCTATAAGGCTTTCATCAGATTTAGAATCGTAAAGTAAAGCTTTGTCTGCATTGTTATTGATAATATCTGTATAGCGTTTTTCTACTTGGTTTAAGTCAAGATAATAATACGATATCGCAATTTTTGAATACGCAAGGGCAAATTGAGAATCTTCCGCTATAGCTTTTTCAAATAAAGGAATGGCCACTTCCAATCCTTCTTTAGTTCCTGCTTGAAATGACTCCAATGCTTTTAAGTAATAATCATATGCTACTAAATTTTCGGTTGGTTTTTTTTCAATTAGCTCCAATTCAGCAGGTGTCACTTTTGCTTCTATGGCATTAGCGATTTTTTTGGCAACAGCATTCTGTAAAGAAAATATGTCTACCACTTTATGGTTATACTGTTCCGCCCAAATAGGAGTATCACTTGATGCTTCAATCAATTGTATGTTCAATAATACCTGATCGCCAACACGTTGCCCACTTCCTTCAACTAAGTAACTGACGTTAAGCTCTTCTGCTATTTCTGAAATAGTCTTGTCTGTATTTCTATATTTTTCTACAGATGTTCTACTTATTACCCTTAAATCTTCGATCTTTTGTAAGTTGTTGAGAGACGACTCCATAAGTCCATTTACAAAATAGAGGTTAGTAGAATCACTACTCATATTCTTAAAGGGCAATACAGCTATAGACTTTTTAATATCACCATTTTCTATTTTAGAAGTGTTAAGAGTTTTATTAAAAAACAAGAATATTCCTGCAACTATAATCAAGGAAATTACCATAATAACTTGCAAGCGGTATTGTTTGAAAAAACTTTTCTGAGCATCTACAGTATTTTGCACATCCTCTTTTTCTACTATTTTTATTTCATCATGTAAATCTGTTTCTTCAATAGCTCTTTTTCTATATTCCCCTGGGGAATACCCATAATATTCTCGAAAACATTTAATAAAGTAAGAATTATTTCCAAATCCAACTTGATAAGAAATCTCAGAAACAATAAGCTCTGTTTCCTCTAATAACTCCATACTTTTTTTAAGGCGAACTTGACGTATAAATTGACTTGCACTAAGTTGCGTTTCTTTTTTTATTTTTCTCAGCAAATTTGAACGACTCATATTCATAAGTTCAGCTAATTCTGAAACTCCAAATTGTTCATTAGAGATATTCACCAAAACGATAGCTTCAGTTTGCTCAATAAACTTTCCTTGATATGAGGTATTAGACATGTCGTTTTTATATTAACACGAATGTAGAAAACTTTATTAATGTTCTACTGCTTAACATTTAAAATTCTTTGAATAAAATGGGCATTTGCGTCATAGTTTATACTTCTGCTTCATAATTTATACACTTACAACAAACTTGATACATAAGGCTGCATAAGGGTTTATAGACTTATTACCTATTATCTGATCTTTGCAGTAACAAAAATAAAATTATAAACCATTAAAAATTTAAATCATGAAAACATTACAAATTAACTCCTTTAAAATTCAAATTCAAGTTTTACTCCTTATCATTTTATTCACTAATGCCTGTGCTCAGTCTGAAAAGAATACTGCTGCTAATAATACTGAAATAAAAAAAACAATAGACAAACCAAATATCGATATTCACACAGCAATAATAAGCGGAAACTTAGATATGATTAAACAACATATTAAAGCAGGAACTGATATTAACCAAAAAGAGCCAATGAGCGGTTCAACACCGTTAATGTCAGCAACAACATTTAATAAACCTGAAATAGCTAAAACTATTATAGATGCTAATGCTGATTTATCTATAAAAAATAATGATGGCTCTACTGCTTTACATACTGCTGCATTCTTTGGACGCGTTGAAATTGTACAAATGCTCATTGACGCTAAAGCAGATAAAACCATACAAAACAATTTTGGGGCTACACCAAGAGAAACTGTAATGGGAGAATTTGCTCAGGTTAAGCCTTTTTATGAAATGCTTATACAACAATTAAAACCTATGGGTTTTGTACTTGACATGAATGAGTTAAAAAAATCCCGCCCTGTGGTTGCAATGATGTTACAGTAATTAATTTCTAATTTATACTAAAATGACAACAGATAGAAGATACGATATTGATTGGTTAAGAGTAATCGCCATTGGCTTATTACTCATATATCATATAGCAATCATATTTCAACCTTGGGCTATGTTCATAGGTTTTATTAGAAGTGATGAATCGATAGAGAATCTATGGACTCCTATGACAATGCTTAATATTTGGCGAATACCACTTTTATTCTATGTGTCTGGAATGGGTTTATTTTTTGCTATGAAAAAAAGAAACTATAAACAATTATTCTTAGAACGGTCAAAACGAATTCTTTTACCATTTGTTTTTGGTTTCTTAGCTATCACACCATTGCATATGTTTATTTTTCAGAAATACTATAAAATGCCTTTGAGTTATTATCCCCATAATGGTCATCTATGGTTTTTGGGAAATATTTTTGTTTATGTTGTTTTGTTGTCTCCACTTTTTTTCTACTTGAAGAAACATGATAATGGAAAATTCAAAAAAGCAATTTCAAAAATAATGACGTACGCCATAGGGCCATTATCTATATCTGTTTTTTTTATATTGGAAATAGGTTTCGTTAAACCACAATTATTTGAATTGTATGCCCAAACTTGGCATGGTTTTTTTAATGGTTTCCTTGCTTTCTTTTTTGGTTTTATCTTTGTTTATAGTGGTAACGTTTTTTGGCAAACGGTTTCAAAATGGAAGTGGTTATATATAGGGTTTGCAACTGTTTTATATACAATCAGGTTCACTGGGTTTGAATCGATATCAACTATGTATATAACTGCTATAGAATCCAATTGCTGGATATTTGGTGTTTTTGGTCTAGGATATCATTATCTCAATAAACCAAGCACGTTGTTAAGTTATTTGAGTAAAGCTGCTTACCCTATATATATCATACATATGTTTGTTTTATTTATAGGTGCGTGGCTTTTTTTACTTTTAAATATTCATCCTTTGCTAAAATTTATTGGCATAACATTATTTACTTTTGTTGTTTGTTTTCTCATTTATGAATTTATACTTCGACGACTTCATATCTTAAGGCCATTATTTGGGCTGAAATGGAAATTCAATACTAAAACAAAAGGTAAAGAGCTATCAAATCCTATTGAATTAAACTAAACCAAAAAAGATATTTATATTAGGTCAATTTTTGAATTAAATACAATGAATAAAAAACAAACAAAACAAATACTCAGAATAATATTACTCATTGGAACTCCTATCTCTTTATGGTTCGTACCATGGATTTTGGTAAAGGCTTGGATTTTACCCCTACCTGATACGGCTCAAGAACAAGTAAATGAAGCAATTGGCCATGGACTTGATGGAATGATTGTTTATGTAGACGAAGCAGGAAAACCACCTGCATTTTACACAGGTGGCTGGAAAGATCGAAAAAACAAAATACCTGCTGACCCGAAATCCTTATTCAAAATTGCCAGTATCAGCAAGTTATATGTCGCTGTTGCTATCACTAAACTAGTCCATGACAAACGTTTGTCTTTAGATAAAACACTCGCAGATTACTTTCCAGAATTGGTAGGCAGGATTGAACACGCCGATAAAATTACTTTAAGCTTGATGGTGCAACACCGAAGTGGTATTCCCAATTTAACCGACCATCCTGGTTATTGGGAGAATCCACCAGAAAGTAATAAAGAAAAACTTGCATTAGCACTTGATTTACCTGCAAGCTTCGAACCAGGAGAAGGCTATGAATATTCTAACACTAATTATTTATTACTTTCCCAACTCATTAAAAAAGTAGTAGGATATAGTCATCATCAATATATCAAAGAGGAAATTTTGACTCCGCTTCATCTGAATAACACCTTCAGCTCGCTTAATGAAGTGAATATAGACGATGTAATGAGTGGTTATCATGTTGGACATCCCTATGATTTAAAGACAGACGAACATGGTATGTTAGCCACAGCAGAAGACGTGGGTACTTTCCTGAGAGCATTAAACGACGGTTCATTATTAAATAATGCAGAACAGGAAATCTATTCTTCAATTTACGAGTACGAACATGCCGGATGGGTTCCTGGGTACCAGAGTTTTGCCGAATATCACGAAGACATTGATACTGTAGTTGTTCTGCTAAACAACACGACCGATCCTAAATTATATTTGTGGAATGTATCCCAAATCGTAATTAACCGTATTGTAAAAATAGTAAAAAATAAAAAAAGTTCGTAATAATACAAAACACCTCTGACATATCCTTGTCACAACTTCCTATTATTTTTGTTTATTATTAGTCATAAACATACAAAAATGAATAAATCAGAATTTAGAGAGATAGTTAATGTATCCAAAGAAAAAACATGGGAAGTATTATTTAATCAATATGGAGATATTCATATACATAACCCATCCATGCCTACATCTAATTACATAGGTACTGTAGTAAAAGGAGAATTAAATTGTAAGAGGCTTTGTAAATTTGATGACAAGCTATATTTAGAAGAAAAAATAACCGAAGTGAATGACAATAACAGTTTTAAAGTAGTAGCTTATGAACATAATTTACCTTTTCTAAAAGACATGTCTGCTACCTATGAATTAACTTCTATTGGGAACGATAAAACAGAAATAAAAATGACTTCTTTTGCTTCTACCTCCCCTAGTTTTATGATCTACTTAATGAAAGGTCAATTAGGAAAAGGACTAACTAAGCATCTTTTTGGCTTGAAGTATTATTTAGAAACTGGGAAGACAGTGAATAAGGATAATTATTCGGAAATTTTTAAGAACTATTAAAAAGACAAAAGCGGATTAGGGTTTATCTAATTCGCTTTGGTTTTATATATTGTCCCGTCTAGAAATAAGTTGACAAGTTTTACAATAATAAACTCACTACTTCACATCCCTTCTACTCTTCTTATTAGCAAGAATAAACATATTTAATCATATTTTTAATAAGAAAAGAATACTTGTAAATCATGTTACAAAGTTAATATTTTATTGACCAAGTACTATGTGTTAAATAATTATTTTAATTCACTCTAAATGAAGTACTACCAAAAATTATGGATTATATATTTCCAATGATTCACAGGCTTACTGCCTCGTGTTTATTATAGCTATACATTTGAGTGTAATAATTAAAAACTGGTACTGCTAGAATTAAAAAAATGTTTAAAGAAGAAAAAAGGTGATTTTTCATAGGAATAATCGACATAAATAAACACGTGTAATATTGTTCCCTAAATACAAATTCACATCTATTTTACATCATTCTCAGCTTGCGTAACGTTATGAAATGTAGGAGGAGTTTCAGTAATGCTTCCTGCTCCTTTTTTATTAATTTTGAAAGTAATGTCCTTAGTTGTGGTAAATATCAAAACAGATAAAAAAGGTTTTCTAAGATGTGACTTCAAAATCACAAAAGCCTCTTCTAATGTAAGCTCCTCTTCCCTATCCTCGGACTCTCTTAACCTGTAGCGGAATTTTAATAAAACCTTAAAGCCATCTTCAGAATAGATTGGTCTAACAAATATATTTTTTAAGTTTTGCTTACCAATAGTCTTTGCCATAGTTAACTTGGCAAAGCGGCCTTCTTGAACACTTTCTTTTACCTGTTCCCAGAAAAGAACAAATACATCTTGATAGGGCATAAACTAAAGATTTATTATAATATATTTCGAAGTTTCAAAAGTAACACAAATAATTCAATTCATAAATCCGAATCTCCCTTCATTACTAAGTTTTAATAAAAAAACAATTAACAATACTTATAAATAATATAGGGAATGTTTAAAAGCATAGTATATATTTACATTATCAAAAACATTATAGTCTGGTCTTTAATAACAAAAAAAGTGTAAAAGCTTATGGTATGTACCAAAATTAAAAGTCAACACTTCTTACCGTTCATTTCTTAACCTTGTAGTACATTTAAACATGATTAATGAAAAATCAATCCTTAATAATTACTTTGATTCTTTATTTCCAATAGAAAAAAAAATCGTAGAAAAAATAACTGAAACATTCACTAATTTTGAACTAAGTAAAAATACAATTCTCCTTGACAAAAACACTATAAGTACTAAAACCTATTTTTTAGAAAAAGGCTATATGCGTTCGTACATTCTTAATGAAGAAAACGAAGAAGTTACCACTAATATTTATTCCGCTCCATGTTTTGTGAATGACTTTTTATCTTTTTTTAAACAACAACCTAGTAGAGAAGTATATCAAACTTTAACCAACTGTTCTTTTTGGGAAACGAGCTTAGAAAATGTCCAATCTAATTTTCATAATATTACCGAATTCAGAGAATTTAGTAGGCTTTTATTTGTTATTAATTATTACAATTTAAATGATAGGTTAATTGAAATGGCGAGTCAAAAAGCAGAAACTAGATACATTAATTTATTAAAACAGAAACCTCATATTTTTCAAAACATTCCTCTTAAAATTATAGCTTCTTATTTAGGAATTACTGACAGTTCCTTAAGTAGAATTAGAAAAGAAATAAGTAAAATGTAATTTCTTGCCATTTGTCAAGTGCTTATTCAATTTTCTATTTAGAGATTTGCAGAAAACAAATCAAAATGAGAAAAAAGAATATTACTGTAATTGGACTTGGTGGTGTTGGCGGTTATTATGGATTCAAAATAAACCAAGTCAATCAAGTTACTAAAAAACATAAAATATCTTTTGTAGCAAGAGCTAAAACGTATGAAATAGTTAAAGAAAAAGGACTTATGTTAATTTCTTCTGAACACAAAAATAATACAACAACCCCTAATACTATATTTCAAAATATTTCAGAAATTACAAATCCTGATTTAATAATCATTTGTGTAAAAGAATACGATTTAAAAAATATTTGCAATCAATTAACTAAAGTTATTACCAAAGAAACCATTCTATTACCTATGATGAATGGAGCAGACATTTACGATAGAATACATATGATACTGCCTAATAATATTATTCTACCGTCTTGTGTTTATGTTGCTTCTCATATTAAAGAAAAAGGGATTATAGAACACAAAGGAAAAGCTGGGAAATTAATTTTTGGTAAAGACCCAAAACACTTATTAAAAGATATTACTTGGGTAGTAGATTTAATTAATGACAGTAAAATTGATTATGAATTTAAAGATAACTCATTAATTGATATTTGGACAAAATTCATCTTTATTGCTAGTTTTGGCTTGGTAACAACCAAACATGATTCTTCTATAGGAGCCATTTGTAATGATAAACACCAAAGGAAAGAGGCTACAGAAATAATGAAAGAGATTGATTTAATTGCAAATAAAAAAGGTATATTTTTAGGAGACAACATTATAGAAAAAACATTTAACAAAGCCTCTACATTCCCGCCAAAGACACCAACTTCATTACAATTAGATGTGAATACTGGAAAAGAAAATAATGAACTAGAGTTATTTGCTAGCGCAATTATAAATTATGGAACTTCCCTAAATTTAAAATGTCCTTGTACTCAAAAAATATATAATGAAATAAAAAAACTTATGTTATGTACCAAAACTAAAAGTTAGCACCTCTACGCTTCTTTCATAACTAACTGTTTAGACAAATTACTTATTCATGAATTTTTCTAATGTAGCTTCTCTGTCTTTTTCAAGCATTTGAGCATATTGTTTTGCAGGTTCTGCTATATGATCATTTAAGTGTTTGTTACTCCATTTAATATATTCAGCTATAATAGTAAATAAGTTCATTTCCTTTTCTGTAAGGTTATACTGATATATCTTTTTATTCGTTGGATGATTTGACTTTGTTAGTAATTCTAAGACTTCAAGTTTACATGGTCGATCTGCCAGTCGAGCACTTGAAATTTTCAATTATTATAGCTTTAATTTTATTGTTTAGCTTTACATATTATAAACAACAAATGTTTATTGCATTATACTAGACGATTACAAATGATTACAAGTGACTACAAATGTTTACTACCCAATAAACACTAGTAAATACAGGTGTTTACTAATATCTAGGAAAAAATCACTACATTGACAATATAAAAGAAATAAACACCATTGCGTTTATTTACTTGTTGTAACTCATTATGAAGAACAATAAAATAATTCTTATTATTTCTGGAATTGCAATCTTTGTTCTTTTAGCGATTAGTATCAACCCTGTCTACTTTTATTGGCTAAGAGAGAAATCTAATCCCAATACTGTAATTGTTGACGTAAATTCAGGTCTAAAGGTTGAGGACTTTACTATAAAATGGCGGACCGGCATAGATGAACCGATTACCATATTCTCAAATGGATCTGACCATAAAAAGAAATTTAAGGAATATGGTAAGAATTACTTTTCTGTTTATTTTAGGGATAGCTTAATTGCTAATTTCCAACAATTCAAACTTAATAACTGGCATGGACATAAATATAAATTTGAAATAAGCAAAACTGATAATGAATTTTTAATTGACTGGTCTGCAATTGGTCCAGATTCGGTTAGGACTAAAAAAACCAGTTACAACAAAACCTATAAATAATACTGGTTTTAGTGTGTAATCCCAGAGCTTGTGTATATTTACATAGTCGCCAAACCTTTTAATTTGGCTTTTATAAAACGACAAAATAAAAACAAAACACAAAAGCTCATGGCTTGTGTCGACACGAAAATCCACGGATTTTCTGCCCCGTACTATTCATAGCTAAACGTTGGCAACAATTCCGAATCTGAAATAAATTATATGAAACAAATACTAATACTGTCATTCATTGCCCTTTGTTTTTGGTCTGTAATAACAACTTTTAGAGCAATATACCTGATACTAACTAAAGAGTTCAACGGGTCCAAATCAACTTGGATTCTCATATCGATGATTGGGCTTATTGGACCAATTTTATGGATAACAAAAGGAAAAAAACTACTTAAAAATAGAACTCAAAATGATTAAGAAATTAAATATTCTTTTTATGTTATTTGTGATTACCTCTTGTGTACAAATAGGGACCGAAGAGAAATCATCAGAAAATAAAAAAGAAAATTTTACAGAGACTAAACAACCTAATGAAGAGAAAAAAGAGGATCAATGGACTGATTCAAATGGAAATGTTTTTATCGAAAAAGGAAATGAAATTTCTATAATTCCTGCCAAATACAATAAATCTGGAAAAGCATATAAAATGTTTATTTACAATGAAACTTCTGATGAAATTGGAATTATTGAAACCTTAAAAATAAAACCAAATGAATTTCGAGTTTTTAATTTAAAAGACACCGACACACTTAAATTAGATAATGGTGTGAAATTTATGTTTGGAGAAACTTATGGCCTTGAAGTAGAGGATAAAAAGTCCCAAGTTAGCGGACTTGGAGGAAAATACTTAGATATTTATAAAGTTCCCGACGAGGCTGAATGGGCTTTGTTATAGTTCCAACTGGAGATGGTGATAAACATTAAAAAACTGTTGCCAACAACACCTATAAATAATACGGATTTTGGTGTTTAATTCCAAAGCTTGTGTATATTTACATTTACGGCCAAATCTTTTAATTTGGCTTTTATAAAACGACAAACTAAAAACAAAACAAAAAGCTTATGGCTTGTGTCGATATGAAAATCCGCGGATTTTCTGCCCCGTACTATTCAGAGCGAAACGTTAGCAACAAGCAAGAATACACTCTATGAAAAAAATATTTATCGGAATAATTACTTTATTAATCATTTCTTGCGGTGAAAACTCGAAAGTGGGATTTTCCCTAAACGGAACTACAAATGGTTTTGAAAAAGGAGCAGTCCTTTACCTTGACAATAATGAGGTCTTAATTGATTCTGTTATAATTGAAAATAATTCGTTCAGTTTTAAAACTAAATTGCCAAAATCACCATTACAAGTAGTTTTGAGAACAAAGAACTTTTCAAACTATAGATTCTTATGGTTGGAAAACAATCCTATGTCCTTTGATGCAACTAAAACTGATTTTAGAAATGCCATTGTAACAGGTTCTGCTGAAGAATATTTAAGTCAAAAATTAAGTAATGAGACTGACTCCCTTCCTCGTGATGAAGGTTTAAGAAAGAAAATGGAGTTTATAAATAAAAACCCAAATAGTATTCATAGTGCATATTTACTCTCGGTATATTCAGCAACTTGGTGTAATGAAAAAACCAAAGAGCTATTTAACAATTTTACAACTAAAAATAAAAATACTGAATACGGAAAGAGTATTGCTAATTATATCAAGCTGAATAAAAATCCAAACATCGGTGATAGTTACGTAGACTTTGAAATGGAAGATACTCACGGAGAAAAAAGAAAATTATCTAGCACCAAAGATAAATTAGTTTTATTAGAATTTTGGTCTTCTACTTGTGGGCCTTGTCGAAAAGAAAACCCAAACTTGGTTAAGACTTATAAAAAATTCAAATCAAAAGGGTTTGAAATTTTTGCTGTTTCGCAAGACACAAAAAAAGAAAGTTGGCTGAAAGCAATTGAAAAAGATAAACTACCTTGGTTACAGGTTAGTGATTTAAAGGGTAGAGATAATTCTGCTTCTTTAATTTATGGCATTAATGGAATTCCTGACAACTTTTTGATTGACAAAAGCGGAATAATCGTTGGACGAAATTTACGCGGAGAGAAATTAAATGAAAAATTAAACGAATTATTAAACTAAAGCCAGTTGCTAACAACGCCTATAAATAATACGGATTCTGGTATTTAATCCAAGCCTTAAGTGTATCTTTACATTTAACGCCAAATCTTTTAATTTGGCTTTTTAAAACAACAAAATTAAAAACAAAACATAAAAGCTTATGGCTTGTGTCGACACGAAAATCCGCGGATTTTCTGCCCCGCACTATTCATAGCTAAACGTTGTGCGCAATCCCTCCCTTTTACTGAAAAATCAATTAGTGTCAGTTTTTATTCCTTTTATGGTTAAAATTCCTTTTTAAATTCAGAAATTTTAATGAATGATACTCCAGAAAATTCCTCAAAAGACTTCTTAGCTTTTTCTGAAACTATAATTCTAGAACTGAAATTTTTATCTCTAAATATATGTAAGTCGTTAATTAATGATGGTTTTAATATCACCTTATCGATTCTCCTAATTATTTTCCCACTTCTATTTGTTGTATAAACTGACCTTTCTCTATCTAGAGAGTCTATAACTGACAAAATATTTATTGCATAATAATTATCTTCGTTGTCATCAATTTTCACTTTAATTGATTCGATATTTTTTGATATACCCAAAATACTATTTTTCAAGGCTTCTGAAACTGTAAAAACCATTGTATCAATTAAATCATTTTTAATTGATACCTTAGAATCAGGGACAAGCTCTAGATATTGTATTTGACTCTTTATTTTTTCTCCACTTGAAAGCTTATCTGCAATTTCCTCAACATTACATCTATAATCTTGAATTATGATACTTTCAGCAATTGGTCTATAAGTTAAAATATAATAATTCATATATTTCTATTTATTAATCATTTTAATTCTTTTACTACGATTCATCACTTATTTACTATACAACTATTCAATAAATACAATTTTAATAAAATAGCGCACAACAACACCTATAAATAATACGCTTTTTGGTGTTTAATCCTAAGGTTTGTTTACTTTTACGAATATCGCCAAATCTTTTAATTTGGCATTTATATAACAACAAAATAAAAACAAAACCGAAAAGCTTTTGGCTTGTGACGATACGAAAATCCGCGGGTTTTCTGCCCCGTACTATTCATAGCTAAACGTTAGCAACTATACACAAAGTATGACTCCATTAGAAAAAGAAATAATAGGATTTAATGGACGAAGAGAATCCTTTTTTCTTGATTATATAAACCAAAATGAGATGCTTAATGAAAAGGACAAGCAATTGGCTAGTAAACTTTGGAAAGAAGTTAGTGAGTTTGAATTATGGAATCACTCCGACTTAAATCAAGGTAAAAAGAACGCCCTAATTTTTTTAAGAAATAATTACAAAATAGATTTAAAAGCTTGCGAGAAGATTGTCAATGCTATATCCCATGTATGGTTATAATTATTAAACAATAAAAAACAGTTGCTAACAACACCTATAAATAACACTAAATTCGGTCTGTAACTCCAAAGGAAAATGTATATTTACTTAGTCCCCAAAACTTTCAATATTTGGGTTTAAAACGACAAAGTTAAATCAAAATTTAAAAGCTATTGGCTTGTGTCGACACGAAAATCCGCGGATTTTCTACACCGTACTATTCATAGCTAAACGTTGTACGTAATTTAAGAAAATTGAACTCTAAATGAATAACCCGAAAAAACTCATACTTCGGATTGCTGCTACTACAAGTATAATTCTAATTATACTTGTAGTAGTTTTCATTATTACTATCAAAAAAAATGATATTACGGAATCTGATAAAAAGACAAGCGACTATCAGCCAACAATAGTCAAAACAGTTACGACAACGCCTGAATTTAAGCAAGGAAAAGAAATCTTTATAGCTGATTGTAATGTATGCCATAAAAGACGTGGAGCAATCGGAAACGAATATATTAAGCTGACTATTGAAAATATTGGAATTAATTATTTCAAATTATTTCTAACGAAGCAAGATTCATTGGTGAACTCAAAGGACATTTACGCTCTAAAGCTAAAAGAGGAATTTAATAATATGGGAAATAGTCATAATTTCAACTATTCCGAAAACGAACTGAATTTATTAATCGAATACCTGAAATAAAAACTACGTACAACAACACCTATAAAATAATACGGGTTTTGGTATTTAATACCAGAGCTTGTGTATATTTACATAGTCGCCAAACCTTTTAGTTTGGCTTTTATAAAACGACAAACTAAAATCAAAACAAAAAGCTCATGGCTTGTGTCGATACGAAAATCCGCGGATTTTCTGCACCGTACTATTCAGAGCGAAACGTTGTAGTGCATTCCAAAAAATGAATAAAAAATCAAAAGACATTAACGAACAAATTGAATTTGGACTAGATTCAATCGATACTGAAAAAACAATCGAAATAAAATTGAAAGATTTCATGTTGATTTATAAAACCTTTGAGGAATTTAATAGATTTTTTCATCAACCAATGCATTATCAGACAATAGAGGATATTGAAATTTATCTAGGAAATAAAGACTCAGGAGCATATTCTGCTATTAGTAAAATTTATTATAAAGTATTAGACCAATATCTTCCTAAGGAAATTGAAGATAAATTCGGAGAAGAAAATGATCCGCTAAAGAACCCTCAATATCCATATTATTATAACGTAAAAAAATAATGAGAATTCTAATTTTATTCATTCTCTCAATAACTATCCTATCTTGTTCAAATAAGGTTAAGGAAAAAAACTATAACTCAAATGATCCTGAGATAATTGCAACTTCGTTTCATAATTGGTACTTGGATCAAGTTGACTATTACTTTGGTGACGTGCCTTACGAGATTGAAATAACGAAAGGAGAGAATCAGATGTGTTTACTCAATTTTGACTCTTATATAACAGATTTAAGAGCAATTGGTACTATTTCGGAAAAATTCATTGACTCAGAAAGGTCAAGATTAAATAACTGCGTTGATAATTATTCCGATATTACTTGGCATGAGTATTATTATTCGGACGCTTACCTGCTAAGTGATCTTTGTGATAAATTAAAACCCTTTTATTTTATAAGGTTTGAGTATCCCGATATTGAGGTAAGAATTACCGAAACAATTAAGGAGAATGAAGATTTAGTCTTTGTGGTCAAATTTTATGACAATGAAACCAAATATTGGAACGAATATGTATCTAAAGTAAGATTAGAAAACGAAAACGAAAAATTTCTAATTACTGATATAGATTGGATTAAGTAAAACACACCACAACAACACCTATAAACAATACGGGTTTTGGTGTACAATCCGAAGGATTGTGTAAATTTACATAGTCGCCAAATCTTTTAATTTGGCTTTTAAAACTAGCAAAATAAAAACAAAACCGAAAAGCTTATGGCTTGTGCCGATACGAAAATCCGCGGATTTTCTGCACCGTACTATTCATAGCTAAACGTTAGGGAGCATTGAATAAATTCTACTTTTTAGTAATATTTAATAAAAACATTCTTCAAATAAAATATTAAAAAGTGCAACAAAATAAAATTAACATTGTCTTTAAATTAAAATATGTTACTCAAAAAATTTAATATGAACAAAACAATCCTAAAATATTTTTTCAACTTACTGTTTATTTTAACTTTAAACCTATCAGTATCTTCTCAAGAAAATCATAACAAATCAAAGCCTATTGAGTTAGATGAGGTCGAAGTAACAGCATTTTCTAAAGACAACATAGACCGATTGAAATATATCGACTTAGGAAAAGTAAAAGATTTTAACGAAGATTATACTTCATTCGAGCCACTTAAAAGTGATTTAAAAGATGTTGAGATTGTAATGTTGGGAGAACAATCTCACGGAGAAGGAACAACTTACGATACTAAAATAAAATTAATAAAATATTTACATCAAGAAATGGGGTTTGACCTACTTGTATTTGAAAGCGGTTTATATGACTGTAATAAAGCTTGGGAAAACATCAAAAAAGGTAATGATGTAGCAATATCTTTAGGAAATAGTGTTCAAGCCTTATGGTCAACAACTAAACAATTTAATCCATTAGTGAAATATATTGACCAGAATAAACATAAAGAAAACCCACTTATTGTTTCTGGTTTTGACAATCAATTAGCTGGAGAAATTTCTAGAAAAGAATTTGTTAGTGATTTAAAAAATTATTTAAACCAAAAAGATGAAGATATTATAGTTTCTAAAAAATGGAAAAAATTAGAGACTTCATTGCAATATCTTTTAGAAGGAGAATTAAATAAGTACAAGAAAAGACAAGCGGTTATAGACACAACATTTATAAATACAATTATTACTAAAACTGAATCAAATGATTCTTTATCTAAATATTGGAGTTTGGTCTTAAAAAGCACAAAATATTATATATCAGACACAAAACTTAAAACTAATTTTCGTGACAGGCAAATGGCAGAAAACTTAATTTGGATAAAAGAACAAAATCCAAATAAAAAAATAATTTGCTGGGGAGCAACAAGCCACTTCCTTTACAATTCATCTGAAACAAAGTTTATTGCCCCATATAATATATATAATAATGAATACCGAAAATATCCGATGATGGGGCAATATTTAAAAGAAAAATATAAATCTAAAATATTTACAATTGGTTTTATTGCCTATAAAGGAAATTTTGGATTATGGGGTAATCATAAAATAAAGACTGCCAAAAAAAATAGTTTAGAATATCTAATTGAAAAATCAGGTCTTGAAAATTGTTTTTTAAATTTAAAGCAAGCTAATTTTGAAAACATTATCTCTAGACCATTAGCTAATCTTTATATGAAAAATAATATTTCTAATGTCATGGACGGGGTAATATTTAACAAAAATATGGAAAGACCCATATTAGATTATAAATTATTCAAACAAATATTTCCAGAAAATATATGGGTTAAACCACAACCGGAAACAAAGTAGAAACGAATTAAGCACTTAAAATCCGTTCGTAAGAAAACACGACTCCCTAACAAAATCTATAAATAATACGGGTTTCGGTGCTTAAAAATCAAGGCTTGTGTACATTTACAATTAACGCCAAATCTTTTAATTGGGCTTTTTTAAAACGACAAAATTAAAAACAAAACAAAAAGCTTATGGCTTGTGTCGACACGAAAATCCGCGGATTTTCTGCCCCATACTATTCATAGTGAAATGCCATAGAGTATTAGAAAGAAATTAAAACAAATTGGTTTAAAAATAATAAAAGATAATAGGCCTACTTACTTTGAATCCAAAATCAATAATTCAAAACTTGTAAGCGAGTCAACTTTATTTGCTCTTGCTGAGGGTTGGAAAGAATAATAGTTCCTAAATAATTAATAGAACATGCTTCTATTAATTACCAAAAGCATAAAATTATATTCTGTCATTTCAAATTTTAATTAAATATAGCCAAATATGATGATACGTCATCACTATTTATAGTGACGCTTTAGTAACCAAAAATAGGGAAAAAAATATTTGTTTTACATTCGCATTAGAATTTTAAAAAACTAACTTATTTAACCCTTGAGTTGAACTAACTCCAAACACTGTGTAGTAAATTTGCCATAATATTTACTATGCAGTGTTTAATTTAAAAACACAATGATTACTTATAACAAAACCTTAATAGAATACTTCAAACAAAACGACACTGAGTTTAAGAAATTTCTGAATGAAAAGTTTGAAAAAAGCAGTATTTCTAGCTTTATTCAATTCATGGATGGTTTTTTCTATAAAATTGGATTAATATCAACTAATATCAAACCTATAGAAGGTTCTAAATGGGATTCTCAATATACGTTAAGTATTGATAATGTATTCTCAAAAGAACCTGGAGACATTCTAGTTACTGATATTCCTGTACACAGAAAACAAGCAGAAGAAAAACTTTCCAAAGTAGTAATAGAACTTTTTACTTGTATTGACATGGGGCAAGTGAATGAAAAAGTAACATCATAATTAGTTATTTTTAAGATTTTAATTAAACACATTGAAACTATTAAATTGAAAACTGAACAGAATCAACTTTTAATTTAATAAAACCTGTAAGACAACAAAGTAGTCCGCATATATTTGATAGTCATAAACCTATCTATAAAGGGATTTATGTTGATTTAAATTAGCCCGATTCACCTTGTAACTAACATCCCTCCAATAAAACCTACTCCTATATTAAATAACCTAGTGTCATAAAAACGCTTTGGAACTACTACTTGTACCGTTTGAACTTCCACGATGTTTATGTATGGATTTGTATTAGTAATGTCGGTAACATAAGTTTGTTTCCCAAGAAACCACTTTCTTTTAAACCCAGTAATTGATATTTGTTTATTTGAAATAGTAAAGTCCTTAAATAACAATCCACTTTGATTAACATTGTAATCAAACTGAAACCATTCCTTTTGATGCTTTCCATTTCTTTCAAATTCAAAAGGTATACGAACCTCAAAAGGAGCTGAAACAGTATCGATTTTTGTTATGGTTTGAGCTTGAATAATCGTTTTAACTTCTGAAAATTCTTTTCGTAAAATATTAAGACTTTTATCTTTAGAATACAACAACTCATTAAGGTCCTTTTTTTCAAGCTCTAATACTCTTTTAGTTGCAGTTATACTTTCTAATTCATTTTTAAAATGATTGGTCGTATCTAATAATGCAACACTCTGAGATGTAATTAGTTTTTTGTTATTAGAGCACTGATAAATCGATAAAAACAATGCAGTAATTAATCCCAGAATAAGTACGTTTAGATATCTGATTTTTTGCATAAGTATTGATTTAATGGTTCTATTATATAAATCAATAAATATGCCGCGTAAGTGTATTTAACAAATGTTAACACATCATCTTACAAATTTCAATACGTACACTACATTACACCTATCACTAAATATAGTGATAGGTAGGTCCCTGAAATCAGTGATATAAACATCATCAGTACTAGTGATAAAAATATTTGTTTTAAATTGGAGTGTTTTAACTAACAATTTTACGAAAAAAAAACAATTATTTAAGAAGTAATAATCCCGAAACTATGACCTCTTTTAACAAAATAATATCTGATTATATTAAAGTTGATGATACTGCTGTCAAAAACGCAATCATAGACTTATATGTAGATAGTGAATGTGATTCCTTACCTAATTTTATTAATGATGTACTTGAAAAATGTGGTGTCAATTCAATAAATGTTATGTTGGTTGATGGCAAAAAATGGGACGCATATATGAGTTTTACTCACGAAAATATATTTTCAGAAGAAAAAGGAATTCTTGAGCTTATTAAAAAACAAGATTCTAAATTACATGCTGAAGAAACACTTGCCAATAAACTAATTGAGCTATTAGATACTGTAGATTTTTACGCTTTTATAAAAAGAGTAAAATCAATGTCTATTGAACAAGTGTAAAAAACTTAAATTGTATATATTTTTTCAAAAACAAGAAAAATTTTAAAAAGAAAAATTGAGTATTTTACACAGGTAAAAAGCCCATTTTACCTTGCTGATAATCACGCATAGCTTCTAACAATTCAGTTTGCGTATTCATTACATACGGACCATAATTAGCAACTTTTTCATTTAAAGGAGTTCCAGATAAAAACAATAATTTACTTTTTGTTTTAGAAGTAATTACTATTTCATTTCCATCAGTATTAAATTCAATTAATTGGTTTTCCCCTTTCATCAATTGAACTTCCTCATTAACAACTACATCTCCATTTAATAAATATAGCATTGATTGATGTAAACTATCCATAGGTACATTAATTCCCCCCCCTACTTCCATATCTATCATATACGTATTTACTGGTGTTTGAGTTGTTATCTTCCCCTCAATACCATTAAAATAACCTGCAATAACCTGTACAATTACTTTGTCATCTTCAGAAGTAACAACTTTAAAATCTTTAGCAGCAACATGTTGATATTTTGGCTGCATCATTTTTTTTTCAGCAGGTAAGTTTAACCATAACTGAATTCCTTCAAGCGTCCCTCCTTTTTCAACAAAAGCAGTTGTTGGTCCTTCTGCATGTATAATACCTCTCCCAGAAGTTGTCCATTGTACATCTCCTGCTTTTACAATACTTTCATTGCCTAATGAATCACGGTGTAATTGCTCACCTTGAATCAAAAATGTAATCGGTTCAAACCCTCTATGCGGATGTGGTCCCAAATCAAACGGATTATTCAAACTGTTAATTTCATAAGGTCCGTAATGATGTAATAATACAAACGGATCAATATTTTCAATTGCTTGAGTTGGTATTGGCTGACGCAAACGTATTGGCCCCATGTTTACCAAATCACTTCTTCCTAAATGTTTAACTGTATTTAGTTTCATACTATTTTTTTTTATAATATCGATGATGACCATCACCGAATTTTATCTAACAAATCACTCAACTGTTTAGCTTCTTTCTCTGATAAATTATTCAAAAAACTTAATTTTCCTACTTTATCAATATCTGAAAGAAGTACTAAACCTTCTTCCGTTATTTCAACATACACTACTCTCCTATCGTGCTCACAACGGTACCGACTAATTAACTTTTTTTCTATTAACTTATCCATTAATCGCGTAGCATTTGGCGATCGTTCAATCATTCGTTCTTTTACCAATTGAACCTTTATAGCTTCTTTAGCACCGCGTAATATCCTTAAAATATTAAATTGTTGAGGCGAAATACCGTAAGGCTTAAAGAACTCCACCTCTTTACTACTTAACCAATTAGCAGTGAATTTTATGTTAATTAAAGCTTTTACTTTATTAGAAGGAAAACTTGATTGTATGTCTTTTGAAAGATCCCCCATTACAATGCTTCTTGTAACTTATCTACAGCTCTTTTCAGTTGCATATTTAAACTTTCATCCGCAATCACTCCTTCTTTAAAATTATCAAAGAATGACGGGAATGATAAATCTGCTACAATATTCCCACCCATATACGGAAACCTTCCTTTAGCAATGTCTAATACAGTTGCTCCACCTCTAGCTCCAGGTGATGTAGCCATTAATAACATTGGTTTTTCTGACCATAATTTACCATCAATACGTGACATCCAATCAAATGCATTTTTAAATGCTGTACTGTATGCCCCATTATGTTCCGCTAAAGACAATACCACTCCGTCAGCTTTCTTAATTTCTTTCAATAGATTATGTGCATCTTGAGGTATTCCATCTGCTGCTTCTAAATCGATACCATAAAGTGGTAATTCATAATCATTTAAATCTAATACTGAAACTTCAGTATTTTCAAGCTCATTCGCTGCATGTTTCGCTAATATTTTATTAATTGAGTTTTTACTATTACTTCCTCCTAATGCGATTACTTTTTTCATATACTATAGTATTATTGATTTAATATTTGTTTCTTTTCTTACTAATTTAGCTACCGGACATTTACTTGCCATTACTAATAACTCTTCTTGTTGTTCTAAGCTTACTTCTTTTTCAAATGATATTTCTTCAATTAACGATGTAATTAATCCACTTGAAGTCAATTTATTTTTTTGAATTACATTAACTGTTATTTCGCCTAAATCCCATCCTTTTTGATTTGCAAATACCCGTAATGTCATACTCACACAACCTCCTATTGCCGCTAACAAATATTCTATAGGCGTTGCTGAAGTATTATTTCCACCATCTTTAATTGGCCTATCCATATTCATTTCATGCCCCCTTGAAAATGCTATAGCTTTATAGCCATCACGGGATAATACTGCTTTTGATGTTGCGTTTTTCACTTTATTTTTTTATCCTTTTACTAAATATATAAGATACAATTACAAGAACAAAAGCCATTATAGCCCCCATCTCTTCTCCATCTCCAATCATTTTATGTGCGAAAAAAGCTAATAAAAAATCAAAGAAAAACCCTGCATAAGCCCACTCTTTTAAAGTATTAAATTTAGGGTTCCAGATAGCAAACAATCCTAATAACTTTGCAATTGCTAACGGGTATATTATATACGTTGGATACCCAAAACTGATAAACATTTCTTGTACAGCTTCGTTATTAAAAATATACATCCCCGCAGAAAATAACATTAATAATGTCAATAACCCTGTACTTACATAATAAATAATTTGATCTCTTTTCATCTCTATTTGATTTTAAATTCTTTACAAATTTACAATAAATTATTTTACTTACCAAGGGAAATACTTCCGTGTAAACATTGTGAGATTTTTACTATTGATTATCATTAATATAGTTTGTACTTTAGCGAACCAATTTAACAGCACAAATGGATATAAAATTCAACAAAAACGAAGACTACAATAAATTATTATTATCAGAACTTAAACAACGTTTTGCTAAAGTAAAACTAGGTGGAGGTCAGAAAAGAATAGACAAACATCATTCAAAAGGTAAAATGACTGCTCGTGAGAGAATTGACTACCTATTGGATAAGAAATATCCGTCTATAGAAATTGCTGCTTTCGCTGGAGATGACATGTATAAAGAGCATGGTGGGTGCCCTTCTGCTGGTGTTGTAGTAAAGATTGGATATGTTTCTGGTAAACAATGTATCGTTGTTGCAAACGATGCTACAGTTAAGGCTGGAGCTTGGTTTCCGATTACAGCAAAAAAAAATTTAAGAGCACAAGAAATTTCAATAGAAAATAAATTACCTATTATTTACTTAGTAGATAGTGCAGGTGTTTATTTACCAATGCAAGATGAGATTTTCCCTGATAAAGAACATTTCGGAAGAATATTTCGTAACAATGCTGTAATGAGCAGTATGGGAATCACTCAAATAGCTGCCGTAATGGGTAGTTGTGTTGCTGGTGGAGCTTACTTACCTATTATGGCCGATGAAGCAATGATAGTTGATAAAACTGGAAGTATTTTCTTAGCTGGTAGTTATTTAGTAAAAGCTGCTATTGGAGAAAGTATCGACAATGAAACTCTTGGTGGAGCAACTACACATTGTGAAATATCAGGTGTTACTGATTACAAAGCAAAAGATGATAAAGATGCTTTAGATACCATTAAAAGAACAATGGGTAGAATTGGTGATTTTGATAAAGCTGGTTATAATAGAGCTGAACCAAAGCATCCAAAATTGAATCCAGAAGATATTTTTGGAATTTTACCAGAATCTAGAGCTGAACAATATGACATGATGGAAATCATTACTCGTATGGTAGATGACTCTGAATTTGATGAATATAAAGCTGGTTACGGGCAAAGCTTAATTACTGGATATGCAAGAGTTGACGGATGGGCTGTTGGTATTGTAGCCAATCAGCGTAAACTAGTAAAAACTAAAAAAGGAGAAATGCAGTTTGGTGGAGTGATTTATTCTGATTCAGCAGATAAAGCAACTCGTTTTATAGCTAATTGTAATCAAAAGAAAATTCCTTTAGTATTCTTACAGGATGTTACCGGTTTCATGGTTGGAAGTAAATCCGAACATGGAGGTATCATTAAAGATGGTGCTAAAATGGTAAATGCCGTTAGTAACTCTGTCGTTCCTAAATTTACTGTAATTATTGGTAACTCATACGGTGCAGGAAATTATGCAATGTGCGGGAAAGCGTATGATCCTAGGTTGATTTTCGCATGGCCTAGTGCTAACTTAGCAGTAATGAGTGGTAACTCTGCCGCTAAGGTTTTATTACAAATAGAAAAAGCTTCTCTTAAAAAACAAGGAGAAGAGATTACTCCTGAAAAAGAAGAAGAATTATTCAACACTATAAAAGCACGTTACGATAATCAAATATCTCCATATTATGCTGCATCAAGAATCTGGACGGATGCAATTATTAATCCGTTAGATACTAGAAAATGGATTTCTATGGGAATAGAAGCTGCAGACCACGCTCCTATTGAAAAACCATTTAATTTAGGTGTGATTCAAGTGTAAAAGCCCATAACACTTAATTTCTAAAAACCAACTTAATTAACTGTTAGTCAGTTTCATAAGTTGGTTTTTTGATTTTATTTTTGTAACTTAATGGTGTTAAAACTCATTATTATGGATACAATCAAACATTTAAATAAATGGGCTAATGCTCACACCTACTATTCGTTAGATATCATCAGAATTGGTCTTGGTGCCTTTATATTTTATAAAGGACTCTATTTTATGAGTAATACATTATTACTTGCTGATTTAATTGAACCTTTAAAAAACTATGTAGGTGAAATTATCTTATTACACTACGTTGTACCAGCTCATTTAATTGGTGGTTTACTAATTATGATAGGATTACTAACTCGTTGGGCTTTAATTGCACAAATACCCATTTTAATTGGTGCAGTGTTAGTTAATATTTTAGGCGAAATGAATGCCTTAAATATAATTACTGCTAGTATTATACTATTACTTTCTATTTTCTTTTTAATATATGGTTCAGGAAAACATTCTGTAGACTATAATTTAAAAATGGAACAATGACATTTTAGCTGTTAACAAAGAGTTTTGTTTCATATTAATAAAATTGATTTAGCTAAAAATTTTATTTTCTTTGTTAACAGCTTTAAAATTTAAAAGCCTCATGTAAAAACATGAGGCTTTATTGTTATAACTTAATACCCGAATTAACATTATAACACCCGAATTTTAATAAATTATTTCTTATCAGAAATTAATTTATTTACTATTTTTTTTAACTTTATAATTTCAGATTTTAGCCCTTCAATTTGTACTTGTTGCTCTTGGATAGCTTTTACCGTAACTGGTATAATATCACTATAGAAAACACCTAAATTCTTATTCTTTATTCTTTTAAAATTCCCTTCTTCATCGGCAGCAACCCAACTATGAGTATTAACTGTTTCTGGAAGCACTTCTAATAATTGTTGCGCTGAAAAACCTATTTTTCTTTCTTGAAATTTTTCAGGAATGCTAGTTTTTCCCTTTTTATTTTCTTTCCAGTTATATGATAATGTTTTTAACTTTAATATCTCATTCAAACCATAAGATAAAGGCTCGATGTTTTTCTTTAAATTTAAATCTGATGTTTGAATTGTTCCGTTTGTTGCAAATACTCTATCCCATCTATGTGCTGCAGTACCTGATGAATTAGAATTATCTTCCAAAGGACTAAAATCATGAGTTACAAAAAGCTCCCCTAATCCATCTGTCAAATACTCTATGGACCCCATTTTAAACCCAGAACCACCTGAAGAACCAGTATAAACCCCCAATGCAACATCAATTGTATATGGATCTCCTCCAGAATCAGTAAATGATGTCCCATCAATAGTCGTACTTAAAAAAGATGATGTTCCAAAAACTACATATTCATCATCAAAATTAGTTATCATCATGTCTCTATCAGTTCCTTCAAAAGTAATTTCTCCTGGAAATGCTACAGTTTTACTACTAGAATAAGTTAAATCATTATCATCTAAATTAATAGTTGTTCCTTGAGTTAAAAGACCACCTAATCTCACTGTTCCAGATGTTTCGGTTATACCGTTTTCAAAAGTGTAAGTCCCTCCTCCACCAAGACTCGATAAATCTACTGTTTGTGTTGCTGCCCCATCACCTTCTAAAGATAGACTTAAAGTTGAACCAGAAATACTAAAAACATCTATTGTTTGATCATCAGTACCAGAACCACCAACAGCAGCTTGCCAACTTGCATTTCCGTTTGCATCGGATGTTAACACATAACCTAATTGCTCTTGTCCATCCTCTAATCTAAATACATATGAACCTGGCGTTGCTACGGAATTTTCTGTTACCAATACATTATCTACTGTTGCGCCATAATCAAAAACACCTGTATACTCAAAACGCAAAGAATACGCATTTCCAGAAATTACAGTTTCAGTACTTAAATACGAAGTATTTGCATCAGAGGTTGTATTAATTAAATCTCCTCCAACTTGACCAGCAGGCGCAGTTTCTTGATATAAGTACACTCTAAAGGCATCATCAGCACCAGAAAAATCATTATATCTATAATCAAAACTAATATTTATTGATGTAGATGTTGGATTTGTAGTTAGAGAAACTATAGATGTTGCATTTTGAGTACACCCACTCTCATCTGAATCAATATATAAATAACTTCCAGTACATAATGTACAATTTGTGTTAGTATCACCAGTTGTAGATACATCCCATCCATCTGAAGTTGTACAACCAGTACTAGAGTTATTTTCTGTTAATGAATATCCTGTAAAATCTTCATTTAATAAATTTACAGTACCACCGGGACTACTTGGGGTAGTAGAACCAGTGATGTGAAATTTAGCACTAGGAGTATTATTCCCTATACCAACATTTCCTGTATTTGCATTATACATATCATTCCCAACAATAGTCCAATCTGTATCTGCTCCTCCAAAAGTGGTCCAAATTGTTCCGTTGTAATAATAAAATCCTGGAGTATTATTTGTTTGATATACTAATAGTCCCGTTACAGGGCTACCTATAGCATTCTTTTGTGTTTCAGTCATTCTAGGAATTAATACTCCAGCAGTTGTAGAAGATATTTCTAAAACAGAACTAGTGTCAGGTGTAGTAGTTCCTATTCCTACTTGTGCATAAGAAGTAATGGCAATAAAAAATACTAGGGTAAAAATTATTTTTTTCATAATCGGGTTTATTTTATTATCGATGTCAAAACTAATTTCTACACCTCATAATAATGTACTGATTCCGAAAAACCATGTACTAATAAAGGAATTAGATGTGCTAATACAGTGAATTAGCACATCTAATTCCTTTATAAAAACAAGAATTTACATAAACTGAAACAAGATTAAGGCTCATATTTACTATATTTATTCTTATAATAAACATGGGTTTGTATTATATACTAATTCATACAAAATAAATGAAACAAAATAATTATTAACTAATAAAAATTATATAATTCAAGCTACTAGTTAGAAGTTTAGTTTAACTATAAGTTAGCTTTTAGCAAGTTATTCATAAAACATACAAATAATTATAATTACTACTTTTAAATTTAAGCATATAAGATAATGGAGAAAACAAATTTTAGCATAATTAACTTATTGAATATAGTAACTTTATGTGTTACAATGCTTTTTATTTTTCAAATTTATTTTTTGAAGAAAAAAAGTAAGGCCAATACATTTTTCTCAATGTATTTATTCAATATTGTAATTATTTTAGTGTTTTTTTTAGTGCTGGATTTAAAATTTGAAATGACAGCTTACGCCTTAGTTCCTTTTTTATTATTAGCTGTATTATCTATAGGGCCAATGCTATGGATATATGTTAAACTTGTAATTGGTGAAGAATTAAAGCAGTTAAAAAAACATCTCTATATACCTATTACATTTGGCCTAGTTTCCTTAATTTTGATAAGCATTGACCTTATAATTGCAGATGTAAAAACGTCCCTTTTTATTAGACAAATTATCATTTATATTGTATTATCTGGACTCACAGCTGTTTTTATATTGCAAAGTGGATATTACTACTTCTTATCATTAAAACTATATAAAGAACACATTAAGAGCTTAGGGGAAACCTTTTCCTACACAGAAAAAGTAAATTTGAGTTGGTTTAAATTACTAATTTATGGCTATTTATTTTTTATCCTAGGATTAATCGCTTCACATATTGTTGACGACTCTATATCCTATTTTTTATTTTATATAATTCTACTAACCTATGTAATATACTCAGGTTATAATGGATTAAAACAAGACCCTCTTTTTGATAAAATAAAAATAAATAATATAAATAAAATTCAAGAGGATAATAACCCTGAGTACTTTAAAGAACTAAGAACAAAGTTATTAATTAAAATGGATGAAGAAAAACTGTTTTTAAATTCATCAATAACCATTCATTCCCTAGCAAATGAATTGAATTCAAATAATAAGTATGTATCTCAATTAATCAATAATGATTTAAGTAAAAATTTTGTAATGTTTATTAATGAATATCGAATTCGTGAGGCTAAAAAATTACTGCTTGATGAAGCAAATAGTAATATAACTATTGAGAGTATTGGTTATGATTCTGGCTTTAAATCAAAATCTGCCTTTAACAGAGTTTTCAAGCAGTTTACATCTCAAACTCCAACACAATTCAAGCAACTACATAAACAGTAAATATATATCACAAAAATTGGTTATCTTTTTAGTATATAGCACAGGAAAGTAATGCCATTTTAGTCGTTGATAAATATTTTCTCATAATTGTTCTACCCTAAAAGAACATTATATTAGACATACTATTTAAGGATAGAATAATTTTTAAATAAAAGAGCCTCACAATAAATTGTGAGGCTCTTTTATCGTTCATATATTAAATGAGAACTCTATTTAACTATCTGAATCTAGATAATCTAATACTCCGTCACCATCTGAGTCAATATAGGTAGCTGTTGTAATAGTAATTTCATTTGGTGTCACACTATCATCTATAACTCTTTCTATTTCATACTCATTTATACCTAATACAGGTTCTGGGTTTCCATCTAAAAACATTGGGTAAACAACTATATTTGCCTCATCTTTTGATAATATTGGATCATTATCATCATTTGAATCTATATAATTAGGTCCACCGTCTAAATCTGTATCATCATCATTTAAATCATGATTATCATTTAAATCTTCTATATAAGTTGGTACTCCATCTTGATCATGATCTAATTCTTTAGTACCATATACTTTTAACTTAAATACCAATGGAGAATACGCAGAAATACTTCCTACAGTATTTGCATAATAGCCTAAACCAGAAGGCATAAATACTGCTCCTACTCCATAACTTTTATAATCAAAAGTTCCATCACCATTGTCATCAATATTTGTTAATGGTAAAGCAGAATTAAACTCTGATACTGATTCGGAAAATCCTTTAACTGTTGATGATAAATCTAATTTAACTGGATTTAATGCATTATCAAAAATATCCTTCTGTAATGTCATCCCTTCATATGACAATAATGCTTCATCACAAAACCTTGGCTTTTTAACACCTTGACCTTGCACTAATTTTAATATATATAATGTATGTGACACATCACTTACAACTATAGTTTTAGTCTCAATAGTAAAGTTATTAATTACTGTATTTACATAATCAATTAATGGAGTTCTTGTATAAGTTCCTCCCAATGCCATTTCTTCCGTAGAAAATTCAATATCAAAACTAAAATTAGCTACTGGAGTAATAAACTCTTCTTCATTAAAATAATTATTTGTTAAAAACTCAACTATGGCAGCATTATCAACTGGTTCTTGTTCAGCATAAGGAACTATATAGACTGAAGTAGATTCATCATCTTTACAAGAAAACAAACTTATTAAAACTATTAATAATAGTGTGCTTTTCAATATTTTACTCATCATTACTTAATTTTGATGGCAAGATACAATTTTATCTTACTTTTGTTTTTATTTTAACATTGATTTTAGATAAAATGAGGGTTGATAAATATTTATGGTGTATTAGATTATTCAAAACAAGAAGTATTGCTACAGAAGCTTGTAAAAAAGGGCATGTACGCATTAATGATTCTCAAGTAAAACCTTCTCGTGAAGTATATGCTACAGATAAAATTAATGTGCGAAAAAATCAAATCAACTATATAATACAAGTTTTAGATACACCAAAAAATAGAGTTGGAGCAAAACTAGTAGATATGTATCGTAAAGATATTACCCCTAAAGAAGCTTTCGAACACTTAGATTTATTAAAATATTCAAAAGATTATTACAGAAAAAAAGGAGCTGGAAGGCCTACTAAAAAAGACCGACGTGATATTGATGGCTACAGCTCGGAAGAAGAATAAAAATAATTAACTTTGAATTGACTTTTATACTGTAATTATACCATATGAAAACTGAAAATAACATTATCCTTACTAATACTCAAATAAACCATAAAATAAGAAGAATTGCTTTACAAATTTTGGAAAGCAATATTGATGAGTCACAGATTATTTTAGCTGGAATTTCAAAAAATGGTTTTTTAATTGCTGAAAAACTCAAATTAGCTATAGCAGATTATTCTGATGTAAAAGTTATTCTTTGTGAGGTTTTCATTAATAAAAAAGAATTATTAAGTAAAGTTACTGTTTCTATTAACATAGAAGAATATACAAATAAGTCCGTAATACTAATAGATGACGTATTACACTCAGGGGCAACTTTGATATACGGGGTAAAACACTTTTTGAACGTTCCTTTAAAACAATTAAAGACTGCTGTACTAATAAATAGAAATCATAAAAAATTTCCTATAAAAGCAGATTTTAAAGGGCTTTCACTATCCACATCTATTAATGAACATGTTGAAATTGTTTTTAATAACGATACAGCACAAGCAGTTTTAATATAATACCTTTACAATACTTTCCACTGTTTCATTAACTGTTAAATTATCAGTAGCAATTGTGTTTGCTGCTTGATTATAAAAATTTTGACGTTCAAATAAATGTATTGCAATAAATTCTACTAAGTCATTCTCTGTTTTAAGGTGGCTTATTAATGGTCTATTCTCCTTTTCTAAAAACAATCTGCTACTTAAATTTTTAGGTAATAATCTTAAATATATAGATTTTGAATTTCCTGAATTAATCAATTCCATATTTCCAGAAAAACATGGCGTTCCACCACCTAATGATAAAACAACATTATTTTTTAAGGCATAAATTTCCTTTAAACAAGCATTTTCTAACTTTCTAAAATAAATTTCTCCTTTGAAATTAAATATTTCTTTAACATTTAATTCTTCCTTTTCTTCAATGAAATTATCTAAATCGATAAATTCATATTCTAAAACTGTGGCTAATTGCACTCCAATTGTAGATTTACCCGACCCCATATAACCCAATAATGTAATAATCATATTCTATTAAATACTCTTAGTTAACGATTTACAAATATCTTAAAATTATTTCGAAAAAATATCAAAAAAAAGGCTTGATAAATTAATTAATCCTCTTATATTTGCACCCGCAATCACAAATATATGTTTGCATTAGATCTGGTAGCTCAGTTGGTAGAGCATCTCCCTTTTAAGGAGAGGGTCCTGGGTTCGAGCCCCAGCCAGATCACTAAAAATTAAGTTAATTCTTAATTGTATTGCAAATTGAAATTTTGATCTGGTAGCTCAGTTGGTAGAGCATCTCCCTTTTAAGGAGAGGGTCCTGGGTTCGAGCCCCAGCCAGATCACTAAAAATTAAGTTCGTTCTTAATTTTGTTACATATTGAAATTAGATCTGGTAGCTCAGTTGGTAGAGCATCTCCCTTTTAAGGAGAGGGTCCTGGGTTCGAGCCCCAGCCAGATCACTAAAAAGTTAAGCTCCTCGCTTAACTTTTTTTG